>NPID01000018.1_pt1 | contig 43102 bp, 34 predicted proteins | sample 8637491 | NCBI WGS metagenome assembly NPID01 (sample SAMN07420843, study PRJNA396082) | bioreactor metagenome | isolation source: sample BA6 brine-fed electro-methanogenic bioreactor BA | place: Japan: Kochi | collected 2016-06-14 | reverse complement strand
TGGTGTAACTCTAAAGTTCAGGTGTCATTCATATCATTAGAAAAAATGGGAAACAACATAAAATTGCTTGTTTATAAAGCCTTTATTAGGTTTGTGCCAAGATTGAAAAGGGGAGCGGGGGAAGTTTTAATGATTTGTCAATGGGAGGATGGTTTAGCCTGAAAGGTGGTTTTTTCCGGCAAATTCATTAAAGGATGCCCGTGGTTTTTGTGTAGAATCTCACGGAATCAGGCTGTAATTTCTCGCCAGGGGCGTGGTCTATGACGCAACGTGCCGACGGAAGCGGTGTTTTGCCGGAGAGGGGGGCAGGCATCAAGAATCAGACGCGATACTTATCTGTTGTCTCCAGGGGTGGATATCCTCCAGGGCGCGTTGTGCCAGCGCCAGGCGTCTTTCACTGCGCTTGCGGGGGCGCGGTTTCATCGGAGGGAAGAGTCCGTAATTGACGTTCATGGGTTGAAAACCCTCTGGTTCGGACTCGCGCAGGTGAGTCAGCAATGCGCCGAGGGCGGTGGTGGAGGGAGGGAGCGGCGGTTGGATTCCTCTGGTGCGCGCGGCGGCGAAGAGACCGGCGAGAAAGCCGCAGGCGGCAGATTCCACATAGCCTTCGACGCCGGTGATCTGTCCGGCCAGGAAAAGGCGCGGATGCCCTTTGATCTGCAGGGTGCGATCCAGGCAGCGGGGCGCGTTGACGAATGTGTTGCGGTGCATGGAGCCCAATCGGGCGAAACGCGCCTGTTCCAGACCCGCAATGGTGCGAAAGATGCGCTTCTGCTCGGGGTGCTTGAGCTTGGTCTGGAAACCGACCATATTGTACAGCGAGGCGTGGCGGTTGTCCTGGCGAAGCTGCAGTACGGCGAATGGTTCCCTGCCGGTACGCGGGTCGGGCAGCCCGACCGGCTTCATCGGGCCGAAGGCCAGCGTCATCTCGCCGCGCTCGGCCATCTCTTCGATAGGCATGCAGCCTTCGAAGTGACGCAGCTGCTCAAATTCACGCGGCTGAACTTTCTCGGCAGTGCGCAGGTCGCTGATGAACTGCAGGTACTGCTCGCGGTTCATGGGGCAGTTGATGTAATCGTCGCCCCCCTTGCCGTAGCGCGAGGCACGCCAGGCCTTGGAGAAATCGATGGAGTCGGCTTCGATGATCGGCGCGATGGCATCATAGAAATAGAGATGTTCATCGCCGGTGAGGCGGCGGATTTCTTCGGAGATTTCGGCGGAAGCCAATGGGCCGGCGGCGATAATCACCCATCCTTCTTCAGGGATGCGATCGACCTTTTCGCGCACCAGTTCGATTGCCGGGTGGCTGCTGATCTTGTCGGTGAGAAATTGGGCAAAAGCATCCCGATCCACGGCCAGAGCACCGCCGGCCGGGACGGCGGCACTGTCGGCCGCGGCCATGAACAGGCTGTTGCAGACGCGAAGTTCCTCCTTGAGAAGTCCGACGGCGTTGGTCAGAGCCGCTCCGCGCAGTGAGTTGGAGCACACCAGTTCCCCCAGAAGTGGGCTGTGGTGAGCCGGGGAAAACTGCTGCGGCTTCATTTCGTAAAGGCGAACCGCATGACCGGACTGAGCCAGCTGCCAGGCGGCTTCACAGCCTGCCAGGCCGGCGCCGATAATGGTCACCAGCGGGCGTTGGGAGACTCCTGAGGTGGAGTGACTGCTTGCCATCGTCTATTTCTTCGGTTGCTTGGATGCCGTATTTTTGCGGGCAGTTGTGCTTTTTTTTGCGCCCGCGGCAGTTTTCGACTTTCCGGAAGGTTTTGATTTGGCCGCCGTTTTCGATTTAGCCGCAGGCTTGGGCTCCGGCGGGGTGATGACTTTTTTCCAGTCGCAACTCTCCTGTGGGCATTTGTGGACAGTGCCCTCGCGCTTGGTGGTCTTCTCGACAGTGACGGGGAAGCCGCATTGGGGGCAGGGCTGTTTCAGGGGCTGGTCCCACAGGGCGTATTTGCATTTAGGGTAGCGGTTGCAGGAGTAAAAGATTTTGCCGTAGCGGCTTTTTTTCTCCATCAGCTCCCCTTCGCCGCATTCGGGGCAGGTAATGCCGAGTGCCTTCGGTTTGACAAGGGGTTGGATGTTTTTGCAGTCCGGGTAGGCCGAACACGCGAGGAACTTGCCGTAGCGCCCGTCCTTGATCAGCATGGGCGCACCGCACTTGTCGCACTTCTCCTCCGACATGACCGGCTCTTCTTTTTCCTCGCCGGAAAGCGGCTCGGTGTAGCGGCATTCGGGGAAACCGGAGCAGGCCAGAAATTTCCCGGCGCGCCCCAGCTTGACCACCAGCGACTTGCCGCATTCGGGGCAGCTGCGGTCGGTTTTCTCGGTGGTGACGTCCGCCTTCGAAACCTCTTTTTCCTTGGTCTTGAGCTGCTCGATGAAGGGCTCCCAGAATTCGCGGATGGCCGGGCGCCATCTCTGCTCGCCGCGCGAGATGGCGTCCAGCTCTTCCTCCAACTGGGCGGTAAAGTCGTAATCGACGTAACGGGTGAAGTGGCGGGTCAGCAGATCGTTGACCACCATTCCCACATCCTCCGGGTAGAAGGTGCGTTTTTCCAGGCGCACGTATTTGCGCGCGACCAGCGTATTCATGATCCCGGCGTAGGTGGAGGGACGGCCGATGCCGTATTCCTCAAGGGTCTTGACCAGGCTCGCCTCGGTATAGCGGGGTGGCGGCTGGGTGAAGTGCTGCTCCGGCAGCAGTTCTCGGCGTTCGAGCTTGTCTCCCTCGGTCAGCGCGGGCAGCGTACCCTGCGCCTCTTCCTCGGCCTCGTCTGTGCCTTCAATATAGACCTTCATGAAACCAGGGAAGCGGATCACCTGCCCCGATGCCCGGAACATGAAACGTTCACCGGCATTGATGTCGACGGTAGTGGCATCGAGGATCGCCGCAGCCATCTGCGAGGCGATGGTGCGCATCCAGACAAGGCGGTAAAGACGGTATTGGTCGGAGGACAGGAACGGCTTGACCTTCTCCGGCGTGTTGGAGAGATCGGTCGGGCGGATCGCCTCATGGGCTTCCTGGGCGTTTTTGGCTTTGTTGCGGAAGGCCCGCGGCTTATCCAGCGCGTATTCCTTTCCATACTGCCCGGTGATCACTTCGCGCGCCTGGTTGGTGGCTTCCTGCGACAGGGCCACCGAGTCTGTTCTCATGTAGGTAATCAGGCCGACTGCCCCGGAACCAATATCCACCCCCTCGTAGAGTTTCTGGGCGTTGCTCATGGTCTTGCGGGCCGAGTAGCCAAGCTTGCGACTTGCCTCCTGCTGCAGGGTGCTGGTGGTGAAAGGCGGCGCGGGGTTGCGCTTTTTTTCGCTCTGGGTCACCTTGCCCACTTCAAAGGCGCATTCGGCGATCTGTTTTTCAAGATCGGCGGCCTGCTCCTGCGAAGTGATGGCGAATTTGTCGAGACGCTTGCCGTCAAGGGCGTGCAGACGGGCTTTGAACGAGGGCGATTTATTTGCAGTTTCCAGCTGAGCCAGCAGGGCTTCGATCGTCCAGTATTCGCGGGATTCGAAGGCATTGATCTCCTTCTCCCGTTCACAGATCAGCCGTAGCGCGACGGACTGCACCCGCCCCGCGGAGAGCCCGTAGCGGATTTTCTTCCACAGAAAGGGGCTCAGGTTGAAGCCGACCAGGTAGTCGAGAACGGCGCGGGCCTGCTGGGCGTCCACCAGTTCGCCCGCAACCTTGCGCGGCGATTCGAGGGCCTTTTTGACCGCATCGCGGGTGATTTCATGGAACACCACGCGCTTGACTCTGGGGTGATCCGCATTCTCGTCGATCCCCAAAGCATTGAGCAGATGCCAGGCGATGGCCTCCCCCTCACGGTCGGGGTCAGTGGCAAGAATCAGTTCGTCACACTTTTCGACTTCCTTTTTCAGCGCCTGGATGTGTTTGCGGCTCTCGGGCAGAACCCGGTACTGCGGTTCGAAGTCATGTTCGACATCGACCATTCCCTGCTTGCTCGGCAGGGCGCGCACGTGGCCGTAGGAGGCGAGCACTTTGTGCCCGGGGCCCAGAAATTTTTCGATAGTTTTCGCTTTGGCGGGAGATTCGACAATAACCAGATGTTGTGCCATGAGAACCTCGCTGCCTCCAGTACCTTAATCGGCGGGGCAGAAATGAAAAAGGCCGCGGATTTCCCCGCGGCCCGCTGCGATGTCAATGAAAAAGAGCCGACCAGTCGTCGTCGAGAATGCAGTCGACCTCTTTGCGCCATTGGTGCTGGGCGCGGGAAAAAAGAGATAGAACGGCAAGCTGCTTGATGTCCTGCAGCCCCATCGGTTCGTCGGCTGAATCCACTGCGCGTTCGATAATCTCTTCCTGTGTGTCCTGGTCCAGGATGCCGAGAGAGCGCAGCTTGACCAGAAAACCCCGGGCCTCGCGGGTCAGAGCGAGGTTTTCCTGTGCGGTGAAGATGCGCTGTGCCGGAATATCGAGCCGGTCGGAAAGAGCATGTTCCTCGTGAAGTGTCTGAGTTTCCATCCAGGTGAAGGCGGCGTCGATCTCATCCGCTTCAAAGCCGAATTCGAGCAGTTCCTGAACCATTTCCTGCTCGTTGGCGACCAGCCCCTGGTCTTCCAGAATGTACTGGGTAATGAGATTGACGATGGCTAAAACCCTGTCTCTCAAAAGACCTCCTTCGGATGAGGCGTTGTTGAACGCCTGACTGGAATTCAGGCTCTCTGGTATCGCATGCCCGGAAGCTGAACAACGCTTCCCTGGAGTTCCAAGTGCAGTAAAATAGCCGAAACCTCCATGGGAGTCAACCCACTTTTACGCACGATTTCATCGATATGGAGGGGGGTTGAACCCAGTTGTCGGGCGACTTTCCGGTCTGTCTCCGAAAGGCCCTCATCGGCGTCCTGGAGCGGTTCGGGCGGCGGCGGATGGTAGTTTTCCCGCCACAGCATTTCAATGATGTCCCGCGCCTCGGTCACCAGGTGCGCTCCGTCCTTAAGCAGCGCATTGGTGCCGGCGCAGCTGGGGCGCTGCACCGGGCCGGGCAGGGCAAAGACCTCACGTCCCTGCTCCAGAGCGAAATCCGCCGTAATCAGCGAGCCGCTGCGCATTGCGGCTTCCGCCACAAGCACTCCCCGCGACAGGCCACTGACGATGCGATTGCGGCTGGGGAAGTTTCCTGCCTTTGGCGGCATCCCCGGCGGTTGTTCGCTGATGAGCGTGCCCTCTGCGGCGATCTTGTGAAACAGGCGTGAATTTTCAAGGGGATAAATTCGATCGATGCCGCAGCCGAGAACGGCCGCGGTCCAACCGTCGGCATCCAGGGCGCCGAGATGGGCGGCCGTGTCGATGCCCCGCGCCAGTCCCGAAATGATCAGGATATCGCATGCCGCCAGCTCGCGGCAGATGTCCCTGACAAGCCGCATATTGTCGGGGGAGGCGCGCCGGGATCCGACGACTGCGAGGCCTTCGGGCAGAGGAAAGCGACCGCGCACATAGAGCAGCACGGGGGGATCATGGATGGCTTTGAGAAGATCCGGGTATTCATCGTCCCCACGGCAGACCAGTCGCACCCCATTGGCGGCCAACTCCCCCGCAGTGCGCAGCAGGTTCGTGCAGTCTGCCGGCGGGATAGCCAGGGCGATATTTTTGGGTAGGCGTGCGCGACGGTAAAGGGTGACGGGGTCGGCGGCGAGGATTTCATCGACCGATCCGAATGCCTGGTAAAGGTTGGACAGGCGACGCTGGCCGAGCCCCGGCGTCAGGTGCAGACGCAGCCATTTGAGTTGTTGCGGTGGAAGTTCATGACATTTCATGGCGCAAACAATAAAAAAAAGGGCGGATCGTTGTCCACCCTTTTTTAATGAGTCATTGGATCAGTCGCAGTGATTTCGACGCCCTGCGAATTGAACGGGAGGGCGTGAATCCCTACAGAGCCTCTGTGTGAACCCGGTCGCCGGCGTAGATGGCCTTGACGCTTTTAAGGATCAGGATGGACGCGGTGTGGGGCTGGGTTTCGATGACCACCGCTGTCCCGAGAGCGGTTTCGGGCAGTTGCAGGGACCTGTCGCTGTGGTCGTACATCTTTCGGGCTGTTTCGGTGATTTCTCGTGGCCGGGAAATCATCAGGAGGTTGCCCGAAGAGAGGCCCTCCTCGTGGCCAATGTCGATGTAGGCAACCATCTGCTGCCCCATGGCGATGTTTTCAAGCCGGTTGCCGATAATCTGCCCGGTCAGCTGCCGATCATTCTGCTGCAGAACAATTTCCTTCTCAAGGGGCTTAAGCGGCTTGATCAGGTCGCCTCGATGAATTTCGCGATCCGCTTCAGTGATAACGGCCGAGGCGACATCCTTATGCAGGCGGCTGATCTGAAGAATGCCTTTTTCCTGCACAAAATAACCGAGAGATTCGCCGGTGTCCGGGTGAAAAACCTCCTCTCCCAGAGAAAAGATCGTGAAGTAATCTCCAGGCGAGACTCTCTCAGCGTCAGTCAGGTCGATAAAGACCTGTTCTCCTTCAGCCATCATAATGCGGTTGTCTGTGGTGTCCACCAGGGTGCCGACGGATCCGACCGCGGATTTATCGATGAAGCCGGGGTAGCCGCCGATCGATTTGATGGTGATCTCCTCGGTGGGTTCAACAGTGCTGACGGCCTCGGTGGGAGCGGCCTGCTCCAGAATGTTTTCCAGTTCCTCTTCGTCCCGAACAATCTCGATGCGATCAGGGAAGATGCGCAGTCTCTGCCCCGGGTAGATGAAATGCGGGTTACGGATGAGCGGGTTGTTGGCCCAAAGGCTTGGCCAGTAAAGAGGGTCCTTGATGAAACGCTCGGAGATTCCCCACAGCGTGTCGCCCTTTTTGATGGTGTAGATTCGGGATGGCTCTGCGGCGCCGACCGACCAGGCCATCAGCAGAAGCAGAGCCCAGGCGGAAGCGCAAGCGGCGGCATTTTTGAAGAGCATGACAGATCCTCGAAGTTCTTAAGGGAGTTCCGGGAGGCTGCGGACTTTGCGATTTTCAAAGTCCGACAGCCTGCTAGAAGTCCAGTTGCGTTTCGGCAGCAGCACTTTCGGGATACTGCTGGCGTAAAAAATCGATAATTTGGCGTCCCTGGTCATTATGGCCAAGCTCGAGGTAGGCGCGTGCCGCATTCAGCAGCGCCTGTGGTGTACGTGCCGATTGTGGGTATTTCTCCGCCATACCGACAAAATGGGTCGCGGCTTCGGTGAATTTCTGTTGGGAATAATAGCATTCTCCGATCCAAAATTCAGCGTTGGCGGCATATTCATTGTCCGGATGACGCTCGAGGAAATCTCTGAAGCCCGCAATCGCCTTATCGTAGCGGCCTGAAGTATAATTCGAGAACGCCCGCAGGTAGATTTCCGTAGCAGACAAGGACCGTTCTTCAAGGGAGGGAGGCGATTCGGGCGGGGAGATCCGCGGCGCTTTTTTCGCGATTTGGCCGGCGGCGGTGCCCTTTTGCGCCTGTTCGCTCTGCTGCGCGAATTCCTCCAGGCGTAAGTCATGGCTTTGCAGTTGCCGTTCCATTCCGTCCACCCTTTTCTGCAGCGAGGCCATTTGGTCGACGACTGTGGCGTACTGTCTTTCGAGGCGGGAAAGCTCTGGTTGAAGATCGGCTTGTGGCGGCGTGGGCGGTATGGCACAGCCTCCGGCGACCAGGGCGGCGGCAGTAAAATGTAAAAAAAATGAAATCCGAGTCACGACGATCTCCGTCGAAAAGGGGCGGTGCAATGAAGATATTCTAAAATGGAAAATTTTCTAAAAAGTAGAGGGTTTTACCTGAGTTGTCAAGGTGGCAGTGCGAGTTGATGCAGCGGTTTGGTTCTTCATCTCAGAGACCTCGCCCGGCTGCCGCCGATCTGCTATGATAAGACCAAATTAGCTGAAAAGGTGGACTTTGCTATGAAACAGGTGGAACTCCTTGCTCCAGCCGGCGACCCTCATAAAATGGAGACCGCTTTGCGATACGGTGCCGATGCGGTCTATCTCGGCAGCCCGCGCTATGGCCTGAGGGCCCCGGCGGGGTCTTTCGACCTTCCGGCTTTGCGGCGGGGAGTCGATCTGTGCCATTCACTCGGCAAGCGTCTTTATCTGACCCTCAACGCCTACCTGCGACCGGAAGAGTTTCCCGATCTGGAGTCTTTACTCGAGGAACTGCGCCCCCTGGCCATTGACGCCTATATTGTCTCTGATCCAGGAGTCCTCGCCACTGTGAGGAAAGTCGACCCTGATCGTGAACTGCATCTTTCGACACAAGCCAATACCACCAACGCCGCCGCGGCTCAGTTGTGGGGTTCCCTCGGGGTTTCCAGGGTGAACCTCGCCCGGGAGCTGACCTTGGAGCGCATTGCCGCCGTCCGGCAGGGCACATCTGTTGAGCTGGAGGTGTTTGTCCACGGCGCCATGTGCGTGGCCTATTCCGGCCGCTGTCTGCTGTCGGCCGTTTTGACCGGGCGCGAGGCCAACCGCGGCGAGTGCGCCCACCCCTGCCGCTGGGGGTATGCGCTGGCGGAAAAGACGCGCCCGGGAGAATACATGCCGGTGGAGGAGGACCAGCACGGAACCTTTGTCTTCAACAGTCGCGACCTGTGCCTGATCGACCACCTGCCGCAGCTCATCGGTGTCGGGGTGGACAGCCTCAAGATCGAGGGGCGCATGAAGAGTCTTTATTACGTGGCGGCAGTCACCCGCGTTTATCGCGCCGCCCTGGATCGGTTTTATGCCGATCCGCACAACTACGTTGTCGACCCTCTCTGGCGCGAAGAGCTGGACAAGGTCAGTCATCGCCCCTACGGCACCGGTTTCCTGTTGGGGGAGGATTCGCCCCAGGTGCATACGGCCGATTCCGCCTATGTGCGCAGCTGTGATTTTGTCGGTCTCGTGCACCGGCAGGATGGCAAGCTGATTGTGGAAGGTCGCAATCGCTTCTTCCCCGGTGAGAATCTGGAGCTGATCGGCCCCGACATGCGGACCGAACCTTTTCAGGTCGGTGCCGTTGAAACCTCGGACGGCACGGAGGTCCCCGCCGGTCAGCCCAATATGCGGATGCGCATCGAGCTGCCGGAAGGGGCGCGGGAGGGCGACATCCTGCGACGCCCGGTGGTGGACTGATTTTGGAAAAAAGTTCAGAAGAAAAAGAACCGCTTCTTTTTAGGTTCACGCTCCGGCACCGACCAGCACAGCCCGCTGCGGACTTCGCAGCAGGTCAGGGCGCGACCGTAGACCGCCCCGGTATCCAGCCCCAGTCGCCCTGGTTTTTTCAACGGGCCTTTTGATTGCGGGGTGTGGCCGAAAACCACGGTCCTGCCCCAGTCGTAATCATTGTCCAGGAAATCCTCCCTGATCCACAGAAGATCTTCCTCGCTCTGCTGTGACAGCGGGCGTCCCGGCCGCAGGCCGGCATGAACGAAGATGAATTCCGGCGTTTCGTAATAGAGCCGCAGGTTTTCAAAAAAATTAAGGTGGTCTTCAGGAAGGCTGTCACCCGGGTGCAGGGCATAGCTCTCCAGCGTTGAACGGCCGCCGTTGGCCAGAAAGGCAAGATGGTCGCGCCCCGAGATGAAATCGAGCAGCATGGCCTCATGATTGCCCTTGAGAAAAACCGTGTGTGGAAAACGTCTGGCAAAATCGAGCAGATAATCCACCACTCCGCAGGAATCGGGTCCGCGGTCGATATAATCGCCGAGAAAAACAACCTGATCGTCGCTTTGCGGCGAGACCCGCTCCATCAGGGTGCAGAGCTGATCAAGGCAGCCGTGTATGTCTCCCACCGCCAGCATTCGGCCGGTGATGTGGTCGTGAATCGTCATGCTTCGAATCGTTTCCTGTTGATGTAAAAGGGTTTCTGGTTCAGGTCGGACGTCCCTCACGGACTTTGACCGGGACAACCCGAGCACAGGCCCCTGGTCCCGCCAGCTCGCGATAAACACGAAGCAGGAAGCGTACCGTGACAACCTTGTGGATGGCTGCCTGGGTGACCCGGTAAAGAATGCGGTGGAAAAAAGAGGGCTGGGCGCTGCCCAGCAGCAGGGGGCAGAATTCGGAGAGCTGCAACTCGATGCGTACTCCATCAGGCAGCTCTTTGGTAATGAACTGCAATCGGCCGCGGTGGCACATATCCCGCTGAACCAGAAAACCACCGCAGATTTCCATCGTGCAGGTCCGCCCTGACTCCTGATGCTCTTCAATGGGAGCGTTGAACTCGATCAGGTTCCAGCGGGTGCCCGCCAGGCGAAAGCGAACACCCTGAGAATCGCAGTCCGGACGCACCAGCCCGAATGTAAAGCGGCGCAGGTGCTCCAGGTAGCGGTCGAACAGGAAACGAGGAGTGACTCCCTCGGCCAGATGGCGGGGCAGTTCCAGCCATTGCACCGAAAAAACGGAGGAATCATCCAGCAGAACCTGCTGACAGGCGATTTCACCCGGCTCGGAGTTTGCGTCCATACGCTGACATTCTCCAAAAAAATGATAGATTTGCAATAATCGTCAAAGTTTATCATAGACTGAACCAGACCGTCGATTCTGTCGGCTTCATGTTTTAAATTGAAAGGGGTTTTTTTATGGGGAAAGAGCGACTGATCGTTATCGGCGGCGACGCCGCCGGCATGAGTGCGGCAAGCAAAGTGCGCCGCGAAGATCCCGACAGAGAGATTATTGTCTTCGAGCGGGGGCCGCATACCTCCTATTCCGCCTGCGGCCTGCCCTATTATATCGCTGGCATGATCGAGGATTCTGAGGATCTTGTCGCCCGCACTCCTGAAAAATTCAAGGAGAGGTACAAAATCGACGCCCGGGTGGGGCACGAAGTGCTGCGCATCGATCCGGATGCCCGCAGGGTACGGGTGGTGGAGCGCGAAAGCGGACGTGAGTTTGACGAAGCCTACGATCAGCTGCTGATCGCAACAGGCGGTGTGCCGATCTGCCCGGATCTGCCAGGCTCCGGGGCGCAGGCGATCTTCGGGCTGTCGACTCTGCAGAGCGGCATCCGGGTGCGGCAATTCGTGGATCGGGAATCTCCCCGCCGGGCAGTGGTCGTCGGTGGAGGTTACATCGGCCTCGAGATGGCTGAAGCGCTGGTGCGGCGCGGACTGGAGGTCAGCCTGGTTGAGCGGGCCGAACAGGTTATGGCGACTCTCGATCCTGACATGGGCGCCCTGGTTTCCGATGCGCTGCGTGAAGTGGGTGTGACGCTTTACCTGGAAGAATCCCTGACCGGATTCGAGGTCGAAGACGACCGTGTCAAGGCCGTGGTGACCGACAAACGGACTCTGCCTGCCGATATGGTGGTTCTCGGTCTTGGCGTGCAGCCCAACAGCACCCTGGCCGAAAATGCAGGGCTGGAACTGGGAGACAGGAAGGCGATCCAGGTCGATTCGCGCATGCGGACCTCGAAAGAAGGCATCTGGGCCGCCGGTGACTGTGTCGAGAGCTATCACCTCCTTATGCAGCGCCCGGTTCATATCGCGCTGGGCACGGTGGCCAACAAGCAGGGGACGGTGGCGGGTGTCAACCTTGCGGGCGGCGATGCGACCTTCCCCGGTGTCGTCGGCACTGCCGTGAGCAAAATCTGTAAATATGAAGTGGCGCGGACCGGCTTGCGTGAGGCGGATCTGAAAGAGATGAACATGCCCTACGTCGAGGCTGTGATCAAAAGCCGCACCCGCGCCGGTTACTACCCCGGTTCGGGACGGATTACCGTCAAGCTGATGGCACACAAGGAAGACGGCCGCCTGCTGGGCGGCCAGATTGTAGGGCTGGAAGGGGCAGCCAAGAGGATCGATGTGCTGGCCACGGCTATTACGACGGGGCTGACTGCGCAGCAGTTGGTGGATCTCGATCTCTCCTATGCACCACCTTTTTCGCCGGTCTGGGATCCGGTGCAGACCGCGGCGCGACAGATTCTCAACAAGCTGTAAAAGAAACGGGGCGCCTGATCGGGCGCCCCGTTTCTTTTCATAAGCAATTCCCCGGTTCCACTGAAAGCAGGATCGGGGATGGCAAGTTCGGTTGACTCAGTAGTTTTCTCCCAGAAGTTCGAAATGCGCCTGGGGATGGGCGCAGGCTGGGCAGGTGCCGGGTGCTTCGGTACCTTCATGCAGATAGCCGCAGTTGCGGCAGCGCCAGACCACCGTTCCGCCGCGTTTGAAGACCTGGCCGTTCTCAATGTTGCGCATCAGGTCGAGATAGCGCTTTTCATGCTGCTTTTCGGCCACGGCGATCGCTTCGAAAATATCGGCGATGTCGTTGAAACCCTCTTCCCGTGCAACCTTGGCGAATGAAGGGTACATGTCGGTATGCTCGTGATTTTCACCGGCGGCGGCTTCCTTGAGGTTTTCCACCGTGGTGCCGATAACGCCGGCAGGGAAGGCACCCTCAATCATGACCTCGCCACCCTCGAGCATCTTGAACAGGCGCTTGGCGTGCTCCTTCTCCTGGTCGGCAGTCTCTTCAAAAATAGAAGAGATTTGCACATACCCTTCCTTTTTGGCCTGGGCGGCGAAATAGGTATAGCGGTTGCGGGCCTGGCTTTCGCCGGCGAAAGCGGTCAGGATGTTCTTCTCGGTCTTGGTTCCTTTCAGTCGTGCCACGTTGTTTCCTCCTTTGTGTTGAATAATGCGGGGCGTGGCCCCAGGTTTCTTTGGTTCAGTTTTGCTCCGCCTCGCGGCATTGCGGGCATGTGCCGAAAAAGTCGATCTGGTGCGTTTCAACGTGAAAACCGGTTTTCTCCATGACTTCCCGAACCAGATCGGCCGTCGGGAGATCCTCAAAGTCGATAATTTTTTTGCACCTGGTGCAGATCACATGGGGGTGGGGGTAGGGCTTGTTGCCGTCATAGTGGCTGCGGCCGTCGCGGCCCCCCACCTCCAGCGCTTCTCCAAGGCTTTTCAGCAGGTTTGCCGTTTTGTAAATGGTGGCGCGGCTGACCATGGGAAAGTCGCACCGCACCTGTTCGTAAATCTGGTCCACCGTGGGGTGCTCCTTGCTTTCCACCAGAATCCGCAGAACCGCCAGCCGCTGAGGGGTGAGTCGAAAGTCGCGTTTCCGCAGGCGGTTAAGAATCTGTTCGAGGCGCGGGTTGCTGTGAGTCATGGTGTCCCCGTGATGCTTGTTCTTTATGGATAACTATTATTAGTAGATAATTGTTATTATTTTTAGCGCGTATTTTTTCTTTGTCAAGGCGGGGGCATAAAAAATAGGACCGGACCGAGAGGTCGAGCAATCGGTCCGGCCAATGCATCGGGACAGCGAAATTTTACTCAGTGAGAGCGGCGATGATTTCCCGGCAGAAAGCCGGCAGGTCGGTTGGGGTGCGTGAAGTGATGATATTTTCGTCGCGGACGACTTCACGGTCGAGATATTCACCGCCTGCATTGATCAGGTCGTCACGGATGGCGAAAAAGCAGGTGAATTTTCGGTCGCGAACGGCATCTGCGGACGCCAGCATCCAGCCGCCGTGGCAGATGGCCGCGAGAATTTTTCCCTGCTGGTTGGCCTGACGCACCAGTTGAACCATCGGTTGAGAGCGCCGCATGTGGTCGGGCGCATAGCCTCCGGGAATGATCACGGCATCGTATTCGGAGATTTTGATATTGTCCGCCGCCTTGTCGGCTTTGACGGGATAGCCGTGCTTCGATTCGTAGGTTTCAGCCTTGGGTCCGACGATCCTGACCTTGGCGCCAGCTTCCTTGAAGCGCAGCAACGGGTACCACAGTTCGAGATCCTCGTAGAGATTTTCGGCGAGGATCGCAATCTTTTTGCCTTTAAGCTGCATTCTGTAACCTCCATAGGGAAAAGAGATTCAAGATTCAACAGTGAAGAAGTGTAACATATTCCTACTTTTTCGCACCTCGGTTTCCAAACCGGCGCAGGTATTTTTCGACGGAGACTTTGCGTGCTGTGTTGTTGGAGCTCATGGAGCGCACCCGGCCATAGATGGGGCGGTTCGGCCAGGGGCGGTCAAAGCGGCCCAGGCACCAGAAAATGCCGCTGAGGCTGTTGGGATCGCGGCCGTCAAGGGCGTAGCGGTCGTTGATTTCCAGCATGATGGAGAGAGCCTGTCGCGGCCCCGGACTCCATTCCAGGATCTTTTTCCCCCACAGCATGCGCAGATAGTTGTGAATGATGCCTTCACGCACCAACTGTTGCTGGGCGGCGTTCCACAACGGATCATGGGTTCCGGCCTGCTCGAAGTCCTCCAGGGTATAGAGCCAGGGGCGGGGATCCTGCACGTGGCTCTCCAGCGTCTGCCGCACCCAGTCCGGGAGGGATTCGTAGCGGTGGGCGTCATCGCGCAGAAAAGCGAACGCATAGCCCAGCTCCCGCCAGGTGACCAACTGGTCGAGAAACGCTTCCGCTGACGGCGACATGCCCCACCACCCTTCACGGCGACCGCGGGTTTCAGGACTCAATCGGTCCGGTGACCATTGCTGTGTCTCGGCCAGACGGAAAAAAATCTCGTGACTGGAAATATGGCCGAAATGCAGGTATGGGCTCAGCTCACTGGTCACGTCAAGATCTGGATGGTTGCGAAATTCAGCGTACATCTCCAGCCGACGATCGAGAAAGCGCGTCAGACGCCGGCGTGCAGCCGTGGTGCCGCCGGTGCAGGGAGCGGAGGGAATGCTGTGGTCGATGGGCAATGAGGACAGAAGGGAGTCGCTGTGGCCGCCGATCAGGTCAAAGGAGGGTGGAAACTCTTCTGAAATGTCACAGAGCAGCCGACCCGGTAACACCGGCAGTGCCGCGCCCTTGAGCGGATCGGGATGGGGCAGGTCCACCAGGTGAGCGGGGAGATGCTTCTGCAGAAAGCGCCGCAGGGCGTAAGCGCTGGGGTAGGCTTGAGGGATCGCACTGAGCGGCATGAGGCCGTTGCTGTCCACCGCGATGGTTGCGACCTGGGATTGAATATTTTGAAGCTGTTGCTCAGTCGCGTAATAGTCGGGAAAATCATCCGTAATGACAACACAGGCTTTTCGGGCAAGGCGGCTCAGCAGGTCTGAGGCCTGCCCCTTGTGCTGTTCCACGAAGGGGTAGTAACTGCCGCTGCGGCTTTTCATCCGACGCGTATTGTCGACCATGCCGTCCAGTACGAAACGATGCAGGCGGTCGCTGGCATGGGGGTGGTCGCAGTACAATGGTTCCACGATCAGCAGCGGTTTATGGAGGTCCTGCGCCAGAAAAACCGCCTGCTGAAGCGCGAAGTTCCAGCCGGTGCGGCGAAAGGCGCTCATGATATAGAGGATGAAATCCCCGTTTCCCCTGGGGGAAAGGTTACTCAAGTTGCGGCAGCGAAGCCCGGGGGCGGGCCGGACGGAGGAGGGCATAGGCGAATTCTCCGTGCTTAGAGCCAGTTCTTCTTTTTGAAGAGAAAGACCAGCCCGATACCAAGCCCGATCATAATGCCCCAGACCGCCGGGTAGGCCCACTTCCAGGAGAGCTCCGGCATGTACTCGAAGTTCATGCCGTACACGCCTGCGATAAAGGTCAAGGGGATGAAGATGGTCGCGATGAGAGTCAGCACTTTCATGATTTCATTCATGCGATTGCTGACATTGGACATGTAGAGGTCGAGCATGCCGCCGAGCAGTTCGCGAAAGGTCTCTACCGTATCGATCACCTGGATGCAGTGATCGTAGACGTCGCGCAGGAATACGCCGGTTTCGCGGCTGACCATGGGCGTGTCCTCCCGTCCCAGTTCGCTGATCAGTTCCCGCAGCGGCCACACCGATTTGCGCAGCAGGATCATTTCGCGACGCAGGCGGTGAATCTGGTTGAGAGATTCCGGCGAAGGGTCGAGAAGGAGTTCATCTTCAAGTTGTTCGATCTCGTCGCTGATCTTCTCCAGAATGAAAAAATAGCTGTCGACAATGGCGTCGACCAGGGCATAGGCCAGGTAGTCGGAACCCAGAAAACGAATGCGACGTCCATTGCGCAGACGCTCGCGCACGCCGTCAAAGACATCGCCATGGCATTCCTGAAAGGAAATGACGAAGTTTTTTCCCAGCACAAAACTGACCTGCTCGGTGCGCACTCCCTCATGTTCCGTGTCATAGAGAAGCATCTTGACGACGATGAAAATGTAATTGTCGTAGATTTCGACCTTGGGGCGCTGATCGGTGTTGAGGATGTCCTCAAGCACCAGGGGGTGCAGGCCGAACCCCTGGCCGAGCGTTTCAATCACTTCGACCTGATGCAGCCCCTCGACATTGATCCAGGAGATGGTGTCCGTATCGCGCAAAGGCAAGCATGATGCGGCGTCGGGATAATCACGCTGCTCGAGGTTGTCCTGGTTGTAGTCGATGACGTGGATGCGTGGCGCGGCTTCGCTTTTTTCCCCCACATGAACCAGGGTGCCAGGCGCAGCGCCGATTTTCTTGCCTCGTTTTTGAAGCAGTTTTCGTGTCATGCATTCTCCTGCTTTTTTGCTAGAATAACGTGAGTCACAATCTTCTCTCGCTTCTGCCCAGAAAGGCCATCAAGCTTATGTCAGATAAAATCCGTATCGGTATCAGCAGCTGTCTGCTTGGGCACAATGTGCGTTTCGACGGCGGCCACAAACTCGACCGGTTGATTCGTGACGTGCTCGGCGCTTACCTCGACTTCGTGCCGGTGTGCCCGGAGGTGGAAGTCGGCCTGCCGACCCCCCGCGAGACTCTGCGCCTGGTGGGCGAGCCCGATCAGCCGCGGCTGGTGTTCGGCAAAAGCGGCGAAGATATCACCGAGCGGATGCAGGCCTGGGCGCACCGCCGTTGCGATGAACTGGAGAAGGAGGATCTGTGCGGGTTCATTTTCAAAAGCCGATCCCCTTCCAGCGGCATGGAGCGTGTCAAGCTCTACGATAAAAACGGCGTGCCGTCCAAGCAAGGTGTGGGCATTTTTGCCCGGGTCTTCATGGAGCGCTTCCCCCTGATCCCCGTCGAGGAGGATGGACGCCTGCATGACGACAAGCTGCGGGAAAATTTCATCGAAAGTCTTTTTACCTTCAAGCGCTGGCGCGATCTGGTCTCAGGCAAAATGGACGCCGGCGACCTGGTCGACTTTCATTCGCGTCACAAGCTGCTGCTGCTCGCTCACAGCCCGCAGGTCTACCGGGAGATGGGCAAGCTGGTAGCGGAGGCGGGCAAGCGGGACATGGCAACATTACAGCAAAGCTATGTCGAGCTTTTGATGAAGGCCCTGCGCCTTAAAACCACCGTCAAGAAAAACCTCAACGTGCTCGAACATCTGCTCGGCTATTTCAAGCGCGACCTCACTGCCGACGAAAAGCAGGAGATGCTGGAGTCCTTCGCCAACTACCGCAATGGGCATGTGCCGTTGATCGTCCCCATCACCCTGATCAATCACTATGTGCGCAAGTACGACCAGCCCTACCTGAAAACCCAGTATTACCTCAACCCACATCCGCTGGAGCTGCAGTTGCGCAATCACGTGTAAATCAAAATCGAATTATTTGACGTAGGGGCGCACCGATGTGCGCCCTGTCTGCGTCAGTCAACCCGTATCAATGAAATGGATGCGATTGTTTCCTGACCCTCTGCCATCCCGTCAGCGGGGTACCGTGTTGGACCAGGGCGCACGTCGGTGCGCCCCTACGCCAGAATTCACCAGCGTCAATTTTCTGCCGAAGAGTTGATCAGCAGCGTCAGCGGCAAGTCCTGTAACAGGGTGCCGACATCGAGATTCTTTGTCGTCTCGATCCATCGCCCCGACAGGAGGTCATGCCAGCTGCCCTGCATCTCTTGCGGCAGCACAAGCCGGGTATCGCCCCAGACGTTTTCCCCCACCGGCCAGGTTCCTGTTTCCACCAGCTCCGTCATCAGGCGCGGCACCAGGACAATCACTGCCTTTGATTCCAGGCGGCGGGCATAGGCCAGCAGGTGTTTTGCGTATTTTCCCTCGACCTCCAGCGGCAGATAGTCGCCGTCGCTGAACAGCTCGGACTTTTTACCCCGCGCCTGCAGACAGCGCCAGGTCAGATACATTTTAATGCGTCCGCTCTGCCAGTCGTTCCGCAGTTCGGCGAGCAAGCCGGTGATATCTCTGTTCGCAGATTTCTGCAGAGCCGCCAGGGCTTTCCGGCGTGCCGGGTAGTCGACGGGTCGTCGATTGTCGGGATCGACCAGACTCAAATCCCAGAACTCGCAACCCTGGTAGAAATCGGGAATGCCGGGCGAGGTTGCCTTGAGAAGCAGCTGGGAGAGCCCGTTGAGCATGCCGAAGAAGGCGATCTTTTCCTGAAAGGGTGCGAACTCCTCAATAAAGGAATGCTGCGTTTGAAACAGCGCGTCGATGAACTCAAGATAGGCATCTTCGTATGCGCTGTCCGGCTTTAGCCATCCGGTGTGCACCTTGGCTTCCCGCACCGCCTTGATGGCATAGTCGCGGATGCGTTGCGGGTAGTCACCCATCTCTTGCGGGTGTAGAGGCCAGGAGCCGAGCAGAGTCTGGTAGAGAAAGTACTCGTCGTTTTTGTCGGGCACCATGCGGCGTCGCACCCGGTTTTTGAGCGGCGCATTGAGGCGGTACCAACTGCGCAGTTGACGCTCCCACTCCTGTGGCATCTCTGACAGGACGGCGATGCGCGCGCGCGTGTCCTCGCCACGCTTGGTGTCATGAGTGGCGGTGGCATTCATGGTATGGGGCCACTGGCGGGCGCGCTTCTGGTTGAAGGTATGAAAATCGTTCGGGGTAACACCGAAATGCTCCGGCGCGCCCCCCACTTCATTGAGACAGATAAGGCGATTGTAGACATACAGCAGCGTATCTTCGACCCCCTTGGCCATCAGCGGTCCGGTGAATTGCTGAAAGCGCATGACGAAATGGCGCCAGGCCTGCCGCTCCTCTTCCGGCAGGTCGCGATTGATCTCCAGCGGCAGGATGCGGGCGAGGAATTCGAGCTCGTTGGCCATGCCGGGGTTGTTGCGCTGGGCTCGCCGCAAGGCCTTTCGTAGATGATTGCGCCCTTCGTCGGCCTGTCGCCGCGGGGTGAGGTAAGAGCGGTAGACGGGCATCTCCACCATCACCTCGATCAGCGCCTGGTGCAGGGCCTGGCGGGTCAGGTCGCTGCCGTAGCGGTAGCGGGAGGCAAAATTTTTCAGCAGCAGGGTCAGGTTGTCGATATCCCCCAGCATATGCCGCTGGATGATCAGTCTCTTCTTCTCGACAGCGAGTTCTTCACAGCGTCCGCCAGGATTGGCGAAGCGGTGATAGATCGTGTTGAAGCGACGCTCCTGTGAGGCGTCGCATAGCACCCCGAGAGCGCGGTTGAGAAAGTCGTAGCCGCTGGTTCCCTGAGTCTTCCAAGTGCGTGGAAGATTCTCGCGTTCTTCGAGAATTTTCTCCACCACCACGTAGGTTTCCGGTGCGGCAACGGCGAGGCGCTCCAGATATTGCAGTGGATCATAGAGCCCGTCGATGTGGTCGATGCGCAGTCCGCTGAAATGCCCCTGACGCACCAGCTTGAGCACCAGGCCGTGGCAGTGCTCGAAAACATCCTTCTCTTCGATGCGCAGGGAGATCAGGTCGTTGATGCTGAAAAAACGCCGGTAGTTAAGTTCCTCCGACGCCACTTTCCAGTAGGAGAGACGGAAATACTGCTGCCCCAGCAGCGCATCGAGACGCGAGAAGGTTTCGGGTTGATCCGGTGTGCCGTTGAACTGGTCGATGCTCTGGTCGATCTGGGTGCGAACCTGTTCGTTGCGCTGGTAAAGTCCCCACAGTGTCTGTTTGATGAAGCGGATCTGGTCGTAGCGGTCGCGGCTCGGGCCGTCGGTAATAGTTTTGAGCAGGTATAAAACCCCCATGTACTGGATGTGGTCGGGGTGATCGGTGCCGAGACTGCGCCGCAGCGGAGCATGGGTTTGGGTCAGGATCTCGAGATAGCTGTCGATGCGCAGGGGGTAGCGTTGATCGAAATAGCTGGCGTAAAAGCCCTCTTCGTCGTAGTTAAGCCGGATTTCCCCGCGCTCCAGGGCGTCGCCGTAGAAGCTGCCGAGAAAAGGCGCCAGCACACGGCCGTGAAGACTCTCCAGGGGATGTTCCCAATCAATGTCGAAGGTGCGGAAGTAGCGTGAATGGGGGCCGTTTTCCAGCACGTCCACCAGCATGGCATTCTGCGCATCGAAGGCCATGTGGTTGGGCACGATATCCTGCAGCCAGCCCATCCCCTGCCTGCGTACTTCCTCAGCCAGCACGGTAAAATCCTCGCTCCCGCCAAGCTCCGGGTTGAGGGCGTTCATGTCGGTGACATCATAACCGTGGTCGCTGCCGCTGCGTGCGCGGAAGATGGGGGAGGCATAGAGGTTGTCGATTCCCAGCTCCCGCAGGTAGCCAAGGGTGGCGCGGGCATGATCGAAGGTGAACCCAGGCGTAAACTGCATGCGGTAGGTCGCGGTCGGTATGCGCATCAGATCATCCCCACATTGAGAGAATATCCCAGTTGCTGGAACTGCTCAAACCATTCGGAAGACGTGGCGTCTTCCCTGTCGCAGGCATTGCGCAGGGTCGGGCAAAGTTGGCGGCAGATGGTGTAGTAGGTGTTCTGCGCCTGCCACAGGTCGATGGTGATCGGCAGTCGGTGCAGCAGTTCAATGGTTTCATTGATCGTGATAAGAAACGCGAGATTGCCGGGAGCTTTGGAGAGCTTGTTCATCTGGCGGGCGATTTTTTCACCGGCCGCAAGCCCCAGGGTGGGGTCATCGAGCTTGAGAGAGAGCCGTTCCACCTCGTCGATCAATTCCCGCAGGGTGAGAAGGTCCTGTCCGCCGGCGGAGAGCAACCTTTTCAGGCGATCGGTCACCACCATCTCCACCGGCGCGGTGAGGGCGCGCGGCGCCGGTACGCCGATGTCGTTGAGAAAGCGCAGCAGGGCAAACTGGTTGTCATAGATCTGCTGATAGGTGCGGTTGAGATCTTCAAGCGGTTTCTGCATGATCTGATCGAGCACCTTGCGCTGCTCGTCTTTGAACAGATGCCAGAGGGTGTAGTTATGCTGTTCGAAATGGCGATCGATCAGACGGATGACTTCCGGAAGGTCGCTGCGTTCGAAGGCGTCGCGCAGTTCATTATGCATTACGGTAAACGCTTTTTCGTCCCGATAGTCACGCACCCCCGCCGAGAGGTTGTGGTCGCCGAAGTGCAGGACTGCGAAGGCGAAATCCCCCTGGTTCATAGTGATGCAGGACCGCACCCGTGTACGTCCAATCCCCAGCCGCACCCGCCCGGCGTGATAATCGGCATAGTTCAGGTTGACCGCTTCGTAACTGTAGACCTGCTGAGGTTTGTGGTTTCCTTCAAATTCGCAGGAGATGGCGTGATGGGCGGCTACACGCTCGAGATCGAGGCGCGTCGTCGACACATGGCGTCGATAGATGTTGGCCGCATGCCCGTACTGCTTGAGGTTGCTGGGAACACGGGCCAGCTTTTCAAGGAACGCCGCCTCCAGGTCGGTGCCGCCCGCCTCTTGCGCCAATTGGATGGCCCGGCCGGCATAGGCCATGATCTGAACCGTTTCGATTCCTGATACCTCGTCGAAGAACCAGCCGCAACTGGTAAACATCAGCAGGGCGTGACGCTGCATCTCGAACAGCCGCAACAGGGTGACTTTCTCTTCCTCGACCGGTTCCTGTTCGCAAAGCTGCGTCAGGAAGCGGTTCACATGGTCTTCGGAGCGGTCGAGAATAACCTCGATGTAGGCGTCGCGTGCCTCCCAGGGGGTGGCCGTCCAGCGCTTCATCTGCCGCTCGAATTGTTCTGCGAGCTGGTCGCGCAGCCAGTTCAGGGCATCCCGCAGCGGGGCGCGCCACTTCTGGTGGGCACCCGGGCGCCCGCTGCTGCAGCCGCAGTCGGCGCGCCAGCGCTCGATGCCGTGGGCACAGCTCCAGGAGGAGTTTTCGTGAATGCGCACTTCCCACTCAGGCGGATGTTTCTCGAGATATTCGCCGTAGATGGTGAGCTGGACATCGGGATTTTTTTCCAGGTTGCGTAGACAGTAGGCCAGCGCCATATCGCCATGGCGGTGATGATGGCCATAGCTTTCTCCGTCGGTGGCAATATGGGAGAGCGCGGCATCCGGTCCTCCGGCCAGGCCATCGAGCAGACGGCGGGCGAAGTTCTCGCCGTCGTTGAGCAGTCCGCCGAAAGCCACCTCCTGTGAGGCGGCACCGTCATAGAAGAAAATCGTGATATCGCGTCCCGAGGGCAGCCGGCACAGATAGGCCCTGCGCGGATCGATGCCGCCGTCGGTCAGGGGCTGCCAGCTTTTCTCCCCCAGCGGCCGTACCGCTCTGGCCTGGCGGGGCGCCAGCAGAGTGAAGCGGATGTCATGTTCCGCCAGCACTTCGAGGGTGGCCAGGTCGACGGCGGTCTCAGGCAGCCACATCCCTTCGGGCCTGCGGCCGAAGCGCGACTCGAAGTCCCGGATTCCCCAGTGTACCTGAGTGCGCTTGTCGCGGGCGTTGGCCAGCGGCATGATCATGTGATTGTAGGCCTGCGCCAGCGCGGCTCCGTGGCCGGAAAAATGCTGACGGCTCCTGTGGTCCGCCGCGATGATCGCCTGATAGGTCTCGGGACGCTGGGTTTCAAGCCAGGACAGCAGGGTAGGGCCGAAATTGAAGCTGATTTTTTCGTAATTGTCGGAGATGGCGACAATGAGGTTTTCGTGGTTAAGGATCCGCGAGGCGGCGTTTGTCTGGTAGCATTCGGTGGTAATGCGCTCGTTCCAGTCGTGAAACGGATAGGCCGAATCCTGCAGCTCGACATCCTCAAGCCAGGGGTTTTCGCGGGGCGGTTGATAAAAATGCCCGTGAATGCAGACGTAACGATCACTCATCAAACAGCTTCTTTCTTTAAATTGAGGGCCTGCCCGGCTGCTCGAGGGAACAGGCCTTTAAACGTCAGGGAAATTCAGTTGCAACTGTCCGACATGGGAGCTTGGCCCCCTTGAGAAGGCTTCAATTTTCTTTCGTAAAAAGAGCCAGGCTTTGGGGCGGTAGTTCCACCTGTTGCCCGCCTTCGATTCTTGAGGGGAGACGCGCGCCGGGCCCTCGCCACTGACGGTCGGCGGAGTCAATGAGTTTGCGCCATCTGCCGGCCCGCTCCGGGAAGGGGCACTCCACCGCCATACGGTTGAAATTCATCAACAGCCATATTTCCTCTTTCTCATAGTGGCGGCGCAGCCAGAGGACGCGCCGATCCTCCATCCCCCAACCTTCAAGCTGACGGTTGTCGCGGCGGGCCAGAACCGGATGCTCGCGTCGCAGCCGCAGCAGTTCGCGGTAGAAGGCGTTTATTGCGCCCTTGTCCCCTTTGCGGCGCGAAGCCCAGTCGAGCCGTGCCGCGTCGAAGGTGGCCGGATCCTGAGGATCGGGGGGCTCGCCCTCCTGATGGAACTCTTTGAATTCACGCTTGCGTCCGGCTCGCACGCCCTTGATGAGATCTTCGTCGTCGAAGCTGACGAAATAGGGAAAGGGGCGATCCTCGCCATACTCCTCTCCCATGAAAATAAGCGGAATATAAGGGGAGAGTATAACGGCTGCCGCCGCCAATTTCGCTGCCTCGCAACCTGCGAGACTGATCAGTCTCTCGCCGCGCATGCGGTTGCCGACCTGATCGTGATTCTGCGAGCAGACCACGAACTGCTCTGCAGGGCGGTCGGCGCTGGAGTTGCCATGGTGGCGCTTGCGGAACAGGGAATAGCGCCAGGAGAGAATGAAGCCTTCGCGCAGAGCCTTGACCAGATCTCCAATATGGCCGAAGTCGGCGTAATAGCCAAGACTTTCCTCGGTCAGAAGGGCATGCAGAGCGTGATGAAAATCATCGCTCCACTGAGCGTGCATGCCGATGCCGCCCAGTTCGGCAGGCCGGATCAGACGCGCGTCGTTGAGGTCGCTTTCGGCAATCAGCAGGCACTCCCGCCGGTTGCCGGCAGAGAACTCCTCCGTCTGCTCCACCAACTCCTGTAGAAAGGGTTTGGCGGAAAAATCGTTGATGGCATGCACAGCATCGAGCCGCAGGGCATCGATATGATAGTGCCTGAACCAGTGCAGAGCGTTCTGCAGGAAATAGCGTCGCACCTCGTCGCTGTGAGGGCCGTCGAAGTTTATGGCCTCGCCCCACGCAGTGCGATAGTGGTCTGTGAAGTAGGGTCCGAAGTCGCGCAGGTAATTCCCTTCCGGTCCCAGGTGATTGTAGACTACGTCGAGGATAACCGCGAGGTCGGCCTGGTGGGCGGCATCGACCAGTTTTTTCAGTCCCTCGGGTCCACCGTAGCTGTTCTGCACTGCAAAGGGCAGAACCCCGTCATAACCCCAGTTGCGGGTGCCGGGGAATTGAGCGACCGGCATCAGCTCGATGGCGGTGATTCCCATGTCGCGCAATTCCTCCAGGCGCGGGATGATCGCCTCGAAGGTGCCCTCCGGCGTGTAGGTGCCCACATGCAGTTCATAGATGACCATCTCGGACAGAGGGCGCCCTTTCCAGCCGCGATCGCTCCAGCCGAAATCCTGATGATCGATGATCTGCGAGGGGCCGTGCACGCTGTCGGGCTGGTAGCTTGAGGCCGGATCTGGACGGTCTTTTTCGTCGTCGAGCCTGAACTGATAGCAGGCCCCTGGCAGAACGTTCTCGACGACGGCCCGCCAGTAACCGCGTTCCTGCGGCGTCATGGGCAGGATCCGCTCATGGGGAGAAACAATCTTCAGCGCCACCTGCCGGGCACGGGGCGCCCACACGGAAAACTCACAGCGGCCGGCATCAAGATAATACGCACCCAGTTGCATAAAAATCACATCCTTCCTAAATTTTCCATCCCACGCCTCACTGTTTTTCCAGCGGCTCTTCCAGAATCATTTCAATGCCGCGCATGGGCAGCGAAATCCAGTCCGGGCGGTTGTTGAGTTCATAGCCCAGTTCGTAAACCGCTTTTTCCATCAGGAAGCAGTGCAGCAGCGTTTTGAGGTGGGCGCGATTGTCGGGCACCAATCGCGAATCGCCGAGCGTGCGCAGATAGCCCTGCAGAAAGATGGCGCCGACATGGGTGCTCCAGGCCTCCATCCAGGGATGCAGGAATTCGGCATCGGTCGGATGATCGTCAGTATGGCGTCGCAGAGCGCTCATGGCGGCATAATGAAAGGAGCGGACCATGCCAGCCACATCCCGCAGAGGAGAGCGCTTGAGGCGGCGTTCGCTCAGTGAGCGTGCCGGCTCTCCCTCGAAATCGATAATGACGAAATCCTTGCCGGTATAGAGCACCTGCCCAAGGTGGTAGTCGCCATGAATACGGATTTTCATGGAGGTGATCTTCGGCCCCATGATGCGCGACAGGCGGATGAGGACATCTCGTTCCTGCTCGATCAGGCGTTCGACCTGATCACGTTCTGCCTCGGGCACCCGCGCCATGTTCTGGCGCAGCAGCATGAAAGTACGCCGCGTCAGGGAGCGCATGGATTGATAGACCGAACGCTGATAGAGGGTGGAGAATTCTTCCGGTCGCCAGGTGGCGTCCTGTACGTTGGAGGCGAGTGCCAGGTGAAGTTGTGCGGTGCGCTGCCCGAGCCGGTCCACCATGTCGAGGTAGAAGGTGCCGAACACTTCCGAGAGCTCTGTGGGCATGTTCTCCCAGGTGATGTCGAGCAGATGCGGTGCACGGCTCGGCAGCGACGGCAATTCGCGGCGATGACTGAACAGCCGGTCGATATAGTTGGCCAGCACATCGAGAGAGAAGCTCCAGGCATCGCCCTGGTTGGGTACCAGACCCATCAGGAGGCCCGCCGCCATCGGTTCACCGCCTTCTCCATGATATTCAATGGCTCCACCAAAGGATGGAGTGTGCTCGAATTTTGCTTTTTCAGTCAGGAAGCGGGTGATCTCCTGATCAGGATTGACACCGTTTTCCAGCATCCGATAGAGCTTGAGGAAAAGCCGGTCGCCGTAAATCATGGCGCTGTTGCTCTGTTCGGTTTTCATGACCTGAGAGCCGGTGGGGTCGAACTCCTTGCCGAGCAGGGTCCGCAAACGGCTGCCCGGAATCCCGGCCAGTTCTCCCCGCTGCCCTTTGAGCCGCCGCCGCGACCGGATCACGCCGAGGAGTGCCTGTCGAAAAGCGCCATCGTAGATGGCATCATAAAGGAAAAAGTTCTCCTCTCCGATCTGAAGGTCTGCAATCAGGGCCTGAGGGTACTGCTGGCGCAGATTGTCGGCTTCTTTCTCGTTTACCGCACTGACCGGCAGCATGTAGGTTTCGGAGGCACCTTCGCTGTAGGCGACATCGAACAGCAGGATGCGCACGTCCTCCCCATTGATATTCATGGGGATGGAATCACGGATGGAGACGCCGCGCACCGTGCGCGCCTTGGCGCGGAACCAGCGGGCCCGGTCGAGGTAGGCAGGCAGAATGTTTTCCGCGAATCGATTGCCGCTGCGCCCCTCGAGAATACGGTACCAGGCCTGTCCGGCGCTGAGCTTCAGGCGGATCGACTGCTCTTCCGACGTGCGGCCGTGACGCTCCGGCAGCAGCCGGAACCAGTAGTAGTCGTGAATGCCCAGGGTCAGAAAATAGGGGGCTTCGCGGATGATGGGGAAGTTGTTGTGACTGAAAACCTCTTCCGGGACCATGCCGGAAAATTCCGACAGGTCCAGTTCCACCGCCTGGGAATAGCGCGACAGGTTGACCACCACCAGGATGATCTCATCTTCGTAACGGCGGATAAAGGCCAGCACCTTGGGGTTGTCGGGCAGCAGCATCTCCAGGCTGCCCCGGCCGAAGGCCTTGAAATGCTTGCGCATGGCGATCACGCGCCGCATCCACCACAGCAGCGAGGTGGGGTTGCGCTCCTGGTTTTCGACGTTGAGCGCCTCGTAGTGGTACTCGGGGTCGCTGATAACCGGCAGGTAGAGTTTCTGCGGATTGGCGTTGGAGAAGCCGGCGTTGCGGTCGGGGCTCCACTGCATGGGAGTCCTTACCCCGTCGCGGTCGCCCAGGTAGTAGTTGTCTCCCATGCCGATTTCGTCGCCGTAATAGACAATCGGTGTTCCCGGCAGGGAGAACAGCAGAAAGTTCATGACCTCCATTTTGCGCCGGTTGTTGCGCAGCAGCGGCGCCAGCCGGCGGCGGATGCCGAGATTGATGCGGGCGCGCGGGTCGGTGGCGTAGGTGCGGTACATGTAGTCGCGTTCCTCGTCGGTAACCATCTCCAGCGTCAGCTCGTCGTGGTTGCGCAGAAAGATCGCCCACTGGCAGCTCTCGGGAATGCTGGGAGTCTGATCGAGGATGTCGAGCAGCGGGAAGCGGTCTTCCATCTGCAGCGCCATGTACATGCGCGGCATGATCGGGAAATGAAACGCCATGTGGCATTCGTTGCCCTCGCCGAAATAGGCGACGGCATCCTCCGGCCACTGGTTGGCTTCGGCAAGCAGCATGCGGTTGTCGAATTTCTGATCGATATGAGTGCGCAGTTCCTTGAGATACTCGTGCGTTTCAGGCAGGTTCTCGCAATTGGTGCCGTCGCGTTCATAGAGATAGGGGACGGCGTCAAGGCGCAGCCCGTCGACGCCCATGCCGAACCAGAAGTCGAGCACCTTGAACATTTCCTTGCGGACCTGCGGATTGTCAAAGTTGAGGTCGGGCTGGTGAGAATAGAAGCGGTGCCAGTAGTAGGCCTTGGCGACCGGATCCCAACTCCAGTTCGAAGTTTCGAAATCCTGAAAGATGATGCGGGCGTCAAGATATTTGTCCGGTGCGTCGCTCCAGACGTACCAGTCGCGGTAGCGGGAGCCTGGCTTGGCGCGCCGCGCGCGTTGAAACCAGGGGTGCTGGTCCGAAGTATGATTGAGGACCAGCTCGGTGACGACACGCAGCCCGCGGGCGTGGGCCTGCTTGAGAAACTCCTTGAAATCCTTCAGGGTGTTGTAGTCGGGATTGACGCTCTTGTAGTCGGCAATATCATAGCCGTCATCACGCAGCGGCGAAGGGTAGAACGGCAGCACCCAGATGGCGGTGACACCGAGGCTCTGCAGGTAGTCGAGTTTGCCGATCAGTCCCCGAAAGTCCCCAATGCCGTTGCCATCCGAGTCGGCAAAGGCCTTGATATGCACCTGGTAGATCACGGCGTCCTGATACCAGAGAGGGTTGTTGTCGATCTGGCTGTCTTTTATAGGCATGGTGACATCCTGTTTTTGGGGTTGTCGGTGTAGGGGCGACCCGTTGGGTCGCCCTGGGCGAGGCAGCGCCTCGCCCTTACATGACCGACTGGGTCATCACATAAAATAATCAAAATCCTGCTCGCGCCGCAGGCGCGGGTAGAGGCGGAATATGGCGGCCGGAAGCTGGTGCGGATCGAGTTCGATCGGGTTCCACTCGCTGTGCCAGATATTGCGCCCTTCGCCCAGCAGGTCATGGGCAAGAAACGGATGGCCGGGGGAGAGGCCGAGGCTTTCCATGGGCAGCCGGATTTTGCCCGCCTGCTTGTGAAAGGGGTCGAGGTTGACTGCGACCAGCAGGATATTGTCATGTTTTTCGGTGGTTTTGATATAGCAGATCAGGTTGTCGTTGTCCGTTTCGCAGAAATGGACATTCCAGGTGGTCTGCAGCGCCGGATTGTCGCGCCGGATGTGGTTCACGCGCGCAATCAACTCCCGCATATGATCGGCGTTTTCCCAGTCCCAGTCCTTGATTTCATATTTCTCTGAATCGAGATATTCCTCGCGTCCCGGCAGGGCGGCGTTGACGAACAGCTCGAAAGGCGGGCCGTAGATGCCGTAGCTCGCCGAGAGGGTCGCTGCCAGGATAAAACGGATCACGAACGCCGGGCGGCCGCCGTACTGCAGGACTTCCGGCAGAATGTCGGGAGTGTTGGGCCAGAAGTTGGGGCGGAAGAAGTCGCGCACCGGCGGTGTGCTCAGCTCCCGCATGTACTGTTCCAGCTCCCACTTGGTGTTGCGCCAGGAGAAATAGGTGTAGGACTGGGTGAAACCGGCCTTGGCCAACCGGTACATGACCTTGGGGCGGGTGAAGGCTTCAGACAGAAAGATGGTTTCCGGGTGCTCCTTCTTTATCTCTCCGATAACGTACTGCCAGAAGCCGAACGCCTTGGTGTGAGGGTTGTCGACACGGAAGATGGTCACGCCCTGTTCGATCCAGTAGTCGAAGATGCTTTTGAGTTCTTCCCACATGTTGCGCCAGTCGTCGCTTTCAAAGTCGAAAGGGATGATGTCCTGATACTTTTTGGGCGGATTTTCCGCGTACTGCACCGTGCCGTCCGGGCGCTGGCGGAACCACTGCTGATGACGATGGACATAGGGATGGTCCGGCGAACACTGAAAGGCGATGTCCATGGCCACCTCAAGGCCATGCTGCGCCGCCTTATCGATAAAGCTGCGAAAATCCTCCAGCGTCCCGAGGTCCGGATGGACCGCCTTGTGACCGCCCTGCGCTCCACCAATCGCCCAGGGAGAGCCGGGATCGTCGCCTTCAGCCACCACCTGGTTGTTGCGGCCTTTGCGGTTGGTGAGGCCGATGGGATGGATCGGCGGAAAATAGAGGACGTCGAAGCCCATGCGGGCGATTTCCGGCAGCAGTTTTTCACAGTCGCGGAAGGTGCCGTGCTGCGCCGAATCGCCCGAGGTCGAGCGGGGAAAGAGCTCATACCAACTCGAGAAAAGAGCCCGTTGGCGTTCGGCGAGCACTTCGAAGGTACGATCGGCCAGGGTCGCCAGATGGGGGTCGTAGTGGCGCTCCATCAGGGCTGTAAGCTCAGGGTCTTGCGCCAGGCGCAGAGCGGATGCATCGTCCGGTGCCTGGCGCAGCCTGGAAGCCCACAGCCTGAGCCGCTGGGCATCGCTGCTGCCGGCACGCAGGGCAAATGATTCGATCAGGCGCGCACCGATCTCCCGATCGACCGCCAGATCCTGCCCGGCTGAAAAACGCTTGGCCAGGTCTTTCTGCCAGGTGACAAAATGATCGACCCGCGCTTCGACCGTGTAGTAATAGACGCCGAGTTCACTGATTTTGAAGGAGGCTTCCCAGGCATCGTTGACAAGGAAGCGCATGGGAACCTTGTGCCATTGCTCCTCCGATTCGTGACGATAGAGAAGCAGCGCCGCCGGTTCGTCGTGGCCGTCGCAGAAGACATCGGCGCGCACGACGACTTTCTCGCCGATCACGCGTTTAACGGCAAAGCGCCCGTCATCGACCTGCGGCGTGATATTCTCGATCACCGCCCGGCGGCGCCCATCTTCAGGGAAATCGTTGGAAGTCTGCGGCCTGTGCTGCGACATGTCTCCTCCTTGCCGTAATCTCAAGGGCTATCCCCGCTTTTTAAAACTGCAGGAAGCCCGGAACTTAATATCTGGTCAGCTAAGACTTTAACAAGAATTGAGTCTTGAGCAAGTGGGCCCAGGTTTTGTGTAAAACGCAGATTTCACGGTTCGCGGGTGCGGAAAAATTTTACTTTTGTGTGAAAATTTTTTATCGTGAGAGGTCGATTTGAACTTTTTGGGGAGAAAATTTCTTGCGCGACGATCTGGATCTGGAATATTTCAAAGGAAAACTTGAGAAAAGACGGGTTTTTCTGCAGTCAGGGCGTCAGGGGCAGCAGCGAGACGGGGCGCCGGTGGAACTCGACCAGACCCGGGTCGGCCGCCTGTCACGCATGGATGCCATGCAGCAGCAGGCCATGGCGCAGGCCACCGCCCGCCGTGCGGAAGCGGAACTGCAGCGCATCCATGTTGCTCTGGGACGCCTGCGTTCCAGAGATTACGGGTACTGCATCAAGTGCGAGGAGGAGATTGCCGAAGGTCGTCTGCAGGTTGATCCTTCCACCCTGATCTGTATCGACTGTGCCCGGGCGGCCGAAAATGGGTAGACCTGCTGGATGCACCGGACTTCGTTTTCAATTGATCTGGAGTAAAATGTTCTGGCCTACAGGGTATTTAATAACCTCGGGTTCGCCGATCTGGATGGGTGCCTTTTATGAGTGAAATCATTATTTCGCCGCGCAGGTCGCGGCAGCGCAAGCCGAAACGTGCCCGTCAATTTGTGCTGATTGTTCTGCTGTTGCTGGTCGCAGGCTGGTTCCTCTGGCCGGAGAATTCTTCGGAGAGCCTTGTCCAGGACGGATTAGCGGAAATTGGACAGGACGCCGGGAACTTCTACCTGGATGTGCCGCCTGAGCCTCCCGTGGTTCAAGAAACACTTCCTCCTTCCACAATTGTCCATGATATTGAGCCGGGCGACAGTCTGATCGGGATCTTTACCCGCTTCGACCTCGACTGCGGGGCATTGAATCTCATTCTGGAAGCGGACGAACCGCTGCTGGCTCTCGATATCCTGCGCCCGGGAAATACCCTGACGTTTCATCTTGATGAAGAGAGCCGCTGCCTGGAGGAAATGGAGTTGTTCATCCATCCCGGCAACCGGGTTGTTTATCGTCGCGCGGATGACGGCTCCTTTGCTTACGAAGAGATCATCCTGCCGGGCGATTGGCAGATTGACATTGTCGAAGGGGAGATCAACGGCAGTTTCTACCTCTCTGCAATCAATGCCGGCCTGTCGGAAAAAGAGGCCGCCCAGATTACCCGGCTGTTCAAGGAGCAGATAGTCTTTTCCCGCGACATCAGGGCCGGGGACCGCTTTCAGGTGGTCCGTACCCTGCAGTTCGTCGATGAAACCTTTACCGGGCAGTCACGCATCGAAGGGGTGCGCATTCTGCGGCGCAACCGCGTTCACAGCGCATTTCTCTGTGAAGACGGCAATTATTACGACCAGAACGGCGAAAGCCTTATGCGTGCTTTTCTGCGCTACCCCACCGCCCGGCGATACCGGATCAGTTCTTCCTTCAACCCCGCCCGGCGGCACCCGGTCACCGGGCGCGTGGCTCCGCATAACGGGACTGATTTCGCCATGCCGACCGGCACCCCGGTCCTGTCCACCGGCGACGGGGTGGTGACGCGAGTCAGCAATCATCCCTATGCCGGCAAATATATCGAAATCCGCCACGGCGGCGACTACGTCACCCGCTACCTGCACCTGCACCGAATCCTGGTCAATAAAGGGCAGAGTGTCAAGCGGGGCGAGCGCATTGCCCTGTCCGGCAACACGGGGCGCTCTACCGGGCCTCATCTGCACTTTGAACTGCATGTGCGCGGCCGCCCGGTCAACCCCATGAAGGCCGATATCCCCATGACGGCATCAGTGCCGAGGGAAAGGCGCGCTCAGTTCGACCAGCGGGTCACTGAGCTGCTGGACCTGATGGAAGGCAGGCGCGAGCAGATTGCGCTGCGCTGAATTCGCTCATTCCGTCTGCTCGCAAAGGGATATTTGATTTATGCCTTGGATTCTGCTGAATGCCTATCTTGTCGTCGTCTGCATCGAGTTTGTCCTGGACGGACTCAACATGCGGCATCTGCGGCGTTACGGACATGAAGTGCCGGTCGGCTTCGAGAAAGAGGTCGACGGGGAGCGACTGGCGCGCATATCGGACTACACCCTGTGCCGCAACCGGGTCGGGCGCATCGAATCCCTGTTGAGTCATCTGCTGCTGATCCTCTTTCTCTTCGGCGGGCTGCTCGGTTTCTATGATCACTGGATCGCAGGCATGCAGCTGTCCTTTATCTTCTCAGGGCTGCTGTTCTTCGCCTGTCTGTCGGTTGCTAAATACCTGATCGATCTGCCTTTCAACTTGTATCACCAGTTTGTCATCGAAGAACGCTTCGGCTTCAACACCATGACCTGGCGTCTGTGGTTGTCGGATCAGATCAAGGGGCTGCTTGTGTCCGCGGTGCTGTTCGGCCTGCTGCTGAGCGGCGCTCTCTGGCTGGTCCAGGCGGCGCCGCAAAGCTGGTGGTTGTGGGTTTGGGGCTTTTTTGCCCTGTTCAGCCTCTTTCTGATGTATGTCTCGCCGTATGTGATCGAGCCGCTGTTTTTCAAGTTCGAGCCCCTTGGACAGCCTGAGCTTGAAGAGCGCATCAAAAGGGTCATGGAGAAGGCGGGGCTGAAGGTCAGCCGCGTCTTTCAGGTGGATGCGTCCCGTCGCAGTCGCCATTCCAACGCTTATTTCACCGGCATCGGCCGGGTCAAACGCATCGTGCTGTTCGATACCCTGCTCGAGCAGTTGACTTCCGATGAGATCGTTGCCGTTCTGGCTCATGAAGTCGGGCACTGGAAGAAGCATCATGTTTTCAAACGGCTGGTGACGGTTCAGCTGCTCTCTCTCGCGTTTCTGTCCGCTTCGTGGTGGCTGGTCGATGCCGGCGTGCTCCCCGGGCTGATCGGGCTGGAAGATGGTTCGTTTTTTGCCCAGGTCATGATTCTGTCTCTGCTGGCCTCCCTGGCGGGGTTTGTTGTCTCTCCACTCTGGAGTGCCTTGTCGCGGCGGGATGAATACCAGGCTGATCATTTTGCCTGTCATCTGACAGGGGATGCGGAAGCACTCGCATCGGCGCTGGTCAAGCTGTCGCGGGACAACCTCGCCAATCTGCGCCCCCATCCGGTCTATGCCGCGTTTCACTATTCTCATCCGCCTGTCATCGAACGGGTGCGCCGTCTGCGCGGCCGTTCATCCTGAACAGAGAGCAGAGGCGTGTCCATCATTCTTTTGACCACCGTTCTAACGCTGTCGGCCCTCTACGCCCCGCAGCCTCTGCTTCCCGTGATCATGCAGGAGTTTGGCGTGTCGCGTTCCGCGGCGGCGTTTCTGACTACGGTTTCCTTTCTTCCCCTCAGCATTGCGCCCTTGTTTTACGGCTACATTCTCGAGTCGGTCAGCCCACGCCGCATGCTGCGCTGGACGGTCCTGCTGCTCGCTGTTTCGGAGGTGTTTTTCTTCCTCGCCCCCAATTTCGCCAGCCTGGTGCTGGTACGCCTTTTTCAGGGGCTGCTTGTGCCGGCGATCCTGACGGCGCTGATGACCTACGTGTCTCTGGTCAGCATCAAAAAGCACGTGCAGCGGGCCATGGCAACCTATATTGCGGCAACGATTCTGGGTGGATTTCTGGGGCGGGCTTTTTCCGGCTGGGTCGCGGGTGTCTTCGGATGGCGCTACAGCTTCCTGGTGCTCGCCGCAAGTCTGCTGCTGGCTTATTTTCTCCTGTCACGGCTGAAGGGGGAGACGCGCCTCAATCTGACCCGCCCCCATCCGCGCATGATCATGAGTGTTCTGCGCCAGCGTGGGTTTCTGTCTCTCTACCTGGCGGTGTTCGGATTCTTCCTGGTTTTCGCTGCGATCATGAATTTTATTCCATTCCGCCTGACCGAAATCAGCGAGCAGGCGACGGAGTTCCGTATCGGCATGATGTACAGCGGTTACCTCATGGGGATTGTTGCATCCCTGGGGGCGGCCTGGGTTGCGCGCAGGGTCGGGAGCGAGATGCGGGCGCTGCGCCTCGGGATGATCGTCTTCACCGGTGCGCTGGTGATGATGCTGATCCCCTCGGTGCCGGTGCTGTTCGTGGTGATGTTCGTATTCTGCGGCGGGATGTTCCTGGTGCACTCCACGGCGTCCGGCCTGTTCAATCGCTGTGCGCGCGAAGGGCAGGGGCTGGTCAATGGTCTTTACGTTTCTTTTTATTATGCGGGAGGAGCTATCGGCTCTTATGGGCCGGGGCCGGTTTACCGTCATTGGGGGTGGGATGGAGTGATTCTGACGTTGGTCGCGGTCTCGTTGCTGGTCTTGGCGGCGCTGATGGGGCGCGGCCCTCTCGCGGCAGCCACGGAATCGGGGTGACGCCGGATCAGGCCATGACGCTCAGGCGCGTTCCCGAAACAGGGCTGTCCGTGATCTGTTCTACGTTTCTCTCTGAAATTTCCCGGCGAGCCTCGGCCGCCATTTTGCTGGCTCTGGCCGCGATGGCACGATCGGCGGAGGAGGGCTCCGAAGGTGCCATGGCGGCACGGTAGATCGTTTCGGCTTTCTGCAGTGTCGCTTCCGGATCGTTGGCAACAGGGGTGGTGTCGATTGAGACCTCGCCGGAAACCGCATAGGAACGGCCATCCGGTCCGCGCTCCAGGGTGAATGTGGGCTGTCCGGAATAGGCCCCGCCGACGGCAGCATGAGCCTGTTCGTGAGTTCGCACTTCGCGGTCGCGTTGCTGCAGTTCTCGGATTTTTTCGGCTTCCGGGCTGAAGCTGACCCGGTCTTGCTTCTGACTGCCTGCGCCGCCGTTCTGCGCTGCTTTCTGTTCCCGGGCAGAGGAATCCCTTTCAGCAGGCCCCAGAGGCTGGACCCCGACGGTTTTGTCAGTGGTTTTAAGCGAGTGGACTGCCATGCCGGCATAGCGCGCGACAAGAGCCGCCGGTGCTGCAGCGATTGCCATGTATCTTCCCTCCATCCAGATTCCACCCTGCAGGGTGGCAAGTGCCCGCCCTGGAAAATCCCGATGGCTTCTTTTTATTCTTAGAAATATATAACGATTTGTGCTTGATCGCAAGAAAAAAGCCCCGCGATGCCGGGGCTTGTGTCACTGTCAAGATCTCTTTTCGCTCCATTGAAGGGCGTTGGAGGGGCAACTTGCAATGCATTCAGGGCATTTCAGGCAGTCCCGGTCGGTCAGGGTGCCGGTTTCCTTATGCGCTGCAATGGACAGGCTCATCGGACAGACGGTTTCGCAACGACCACAGTCGCGGCAGGTGTGACTGACCTGCAGCCTGTCTTTGTGTCCGCCGATCAGGTTCTGCATGGTGCCCATCGGGCAGATGGCACACCAGGCGCGCGGATGCAGGGTGAACGCGAGGCCGACGCCGATTGCGGTGGTCACCGCGCACATGGTCCAAAACACCAGTCCCCAATGCTGAGGGTCTCCAGGATTAAGCGCGATACGCCAACCCATAAAGCCCATAAGCGCACACAGAACTCCCAGGCGAAATGGCATGCCGCGCATGAAGTCCGGAATAGCGCCGCGCCGGGTCAACGGTGCGATAAGCCGATCGAAGAAAGCACCGCGCGGGCAGAGATTACCGCACACATAACGCCCCTTGTAAAAGGCGCCTGCCATACCGGTGACCATAGCGCCGGCTACGGTAAAACCCAGCAAAGGGTACCTCCAGCCCAGCGCCAGGGTTACAAGCATAACGGGCATAAGCGCCCACTGCAGATTGCGGCGGCTGGATACCGCCTGATATTTTTCCTGAGCCGCAATTTCCATAGAGAATTACCCCTCTTTTGATGTCCTAAGAAATATATTCATATAATTATATGTAAGGTGAAAAAAGTCAATATCGTTTTTTGGGGAAGAAGCGCCCTGTTGTTACCGGGCCACGAGAAAAAGGCCCTTGAGGTGAGGGCCTTTTTCTCGTAATGAACGACGCTGCTATGTTTCAGAGATTTCAAAAAGAAATGATTTTAGTGTGCACCGACCTTTTCAGTGCCTGAACCCTGAAAGGTATGGGATGCCGGCATGGCCTTGTCTGGTGACTGTTCCACCCGGGCAAGAATTTCAACAGGGCGTTCATCAGGAAGCCAGACGACTTCGCCGGTTCCCACATCGTAAATAGCGCCAACGACCTTCACCTCGCCGGAGCGAACCAGGTTGCGAGTTGAAGGACTGGCCATGAACAGGTCCTCGATGCCCTGCCAGACATTTTCCTCGATGGCGGCCGGGATGACTGCGCTCCCTTCAAGGTGAGGATTTTGGGCCATGGCGCGTTTGACTGCCGGTTCGATATTGTCGACCAGAGGCGGAATATTGCGTTCGAGTTTATGCCCATGCCCCTGAATGGCTTGTGTGACGGCAGTAACCGCACCGCATTGCGTGTGCCCAAGAACAACCAGAACGGGTGTATGGACATGCGCAAGGCCATATTCGATGGATCCGGCTTCATCTGTATCGCAAACATTGCCGGCCACTCGAATGACAAAGATATCCATGATCCCGGCATCGAAGATATGCTCGACAGGAACGCGGGAATCGGAGCAGGTAATGACGGTGGCGTAAGCATGGTCTGCCTGGTTTTCTGACCCTGCCAGATTCATTCGGTCTTTTCCTAAATGGGTGTACTGGATTTGCCCCGCGACAAAGCGCTGGTTCCCTTCCTTGAGCAGTTTAAGACATTGCTGGGGGGAGGGCTTTTGTCTGGTGGCAAAGGCAGGGGACGCGATGCATGCTGCCAGGCAGGCGAGAGCAGTGAACAGGATGAATGTCTGTTTCATGTTTTTCTCCCTTGAAGAAAACAAAGAAATAAAAAAGCGCAGCATCGAACATTTCAGGTCTATTACTAATGAAAATTCAAGGCAAGAAAAATCTTTCGCATACGACAAAAGGCCTCCCGATAAGGAGGCCTTTTGTCGTACATATATCCTGATATTTGCTTATTTGATGTGGCAGTCGCCGCACTTGGTGGGGCCGCCCTGAGCTTTGTGGCAGTTCTTGCAGGCGTCGCCATGAGCGGAGTTTTTGTCGATTTCGATTTTGGCGGGGGTTCCTTCATGACATTCGTCGCAGGCGAGTTTTTCGCTGTGCATTTTGTGATCGAAAGGAACTGCGCCGTTTTTAGCTTCATAACTGTACATGTCCTGAGCGGCGAAACCGACTCCGGCGGCAAACAGAACGACCATGGCAGCTACAACAAACTTCTTCATGTTCTTTCCTCCTGAAAATAAAAATGGTTGGAAAAATTTCCGCCTCTATTAAAGAACCAAGGAGGCGGTTTGTCAAGATGAACCCGCATATAAAGATGAAATTTGAATATGCGGAAACATGAGTAGTTGGGGTGGTTATGCCCGGTTTCTGTATGGTTGTTGCCGACAATGAATTCTGAGTCATTTGGGTCGCTTTTAAGACGCGACGACCCGGGTCGGCCCATGAGCTGGGTCGATGGCCCTTCACTGGTCGGAGGACGAGGAAAAGAACGCCTCTTTGCGTTCGAGCTGTTTCAGGTGCTCCTTCTCTTTGCGAATATTTTCGCGGCAGAACGTCCATATATGGTAGTGCTCGAGAGACAAAATGGTGAAGCCGGCAGCGAAAATCGCCCAGAAATTACTTTCAAGTGCCCCCGCGTAATAATAAAAAGCATAAAAGGCGGAAAGATACCCCAGGTGCGACCAGCCACGATAGCTGCCGTTGCCGCTGCCGATACGAGAGAGAATAAGAACCAGTGCGCTGAAACTGTAAACGACAAGAGCAATGCTGATCAGGTTGGTGGGAGGGGCAGCGCCGAGCACCTCGCGCACATTGCGCGGGATAATGGGCAGCAATCCGGACTGAGGGAGAGCGACCATGCTGATGCCGAGAAAAATCGCCAGCCCCCACAGCCCGCGCTGAGACAGAGAGTGGAGTTTGCGGATGCGCTCCAGCCCCTGTTCGCGCGTTATTGTGGGGGCTGTGTCTGAATTTTCGGCGCTTTTTCTATGCCGGTGCATGCTCTCCGGATGACTCCCAAGTGTGGTGAAAAGGTTTGCGTCAGAAGCTTATGCCTTGTCGCCCTGCTGATTGTTCTCCCGCTCGCGGATCTCTGCACTCAGGGCTTCCAATTGCTTTTGAAGACGGTCCAGATCCTGGTGGCTCTCATGGCGTTCGCGCGCCATGTGGCGGAAGGTCTTTGCAAGGTTTTCAAGCTCCTCGGTGCCTTCGGGAGCACTGATGTCAAACTTTCCTTTGCTCAGTTGCTCGGCAAACACAACCAGTTGCTTGACCGGCATCAAAACATTGCGGCGCAGAAGCGCGCTGACCCCACCGACAGTCAGTACCATGACCATCAGGCAGAAAACAATAAGGCGATTGCGCAGGGTGTTGAGAGACGCGTTGAGAGGTTCCTGCGACAAACCGATGTCAAGGGTGCCGAGAAGCTTGTCTTCCGGAGAGTGCACATGGCAGCTTCCCGTGAAGCAGCTCGGCTCATTGTAGATCGGTGCAGTGATGGCCAGAACTTCTTTACCCTGATTATTCTCGAAGTGGCGGGCCTTGTCCATCTCCCCCAGGTGGGTGGCGGGTTCCGAGCCTTGATGGCATTCGATGCAACCGGCCGTTTCCTTGTCGACAAGCTTGTTGACCTCCTCGGGATGGGCGGAAAACATGATCAGGCCCTTCTTGTTGAAGATGCGCACATGTTCGACTCCCTCCTGCTCGCCGATATTCCGAATGGTATGACGCAGTGATTCGCGGTCGTCTTTCAGCATGGTATAACGCGTAGATTTGACGATAATGTCCGCCAGTTGAATCTCGCGCCGGATGGTATCGTTTTCCATGTCCTGCTTGACAAACGAATACAGCAGAATGCTGCAGACGATGACAAAGCCGGTGACCGTCAACCCGACGGGGACCAGTGCTTTGGCCGCGATGTTTTTCAGGATGCTCACGACTCCTCCCGCTCTCTCGGCGTTTGTAAATTCTGGGCTCAATATAACCGCAAAATATTCAGGTTTCTACTGAATATTTTGCGGTCCAGGTTTTTTCATTCGGGATGCTTTTCCCCGTGCTCATGTTCCTCAATTTCCTCCCATCCGGTCCACATCGGTTTGAAATGCGCAAACGGGGTGTGCCCAAGGGTTGCAAGGTAGACATGGGTGAACAGAAAAGCAATCAGACAGCACGCCAGCAGAAAGTGAGCGCCGACAACGATCTTTATTCCTCCGAGCAGCATGACGACGGGACGCAGCAGCTCCAGGTTCAGCAGCAGCAGCCCCGTTATGATGACCAGCGGTACGAGCACCATCATGATGACCACGTAGGCGGATTTCTGCAACGGGTTGAATTTGTTGTCCGGCGACATGACGTGCGGGTTGGGCTTGCCTCTGAAATAATTGAAAAAGTAGTAGAGGGCCTGTTTGAAAAGGCCGTGTTTGAGGTCGTCGCGGTTGGGAAAATAAAGAGGCAGCAGGGAGCGGGCGATAAAAAGATAATACCCAAGCCAGAGGCAGAAAGAGATGGACACCACGATCCCCGCGGTGTTGTGTAGTTCGATAGCGGCACGATAGCTCCCGAATATATTGAGATATTCGGGAAAGCGAATCTGGGCGCCACTTAAGATCAGCGCCACAAATCCGAATGCATTGAGCCAGTGCCAGATGCGAACCGGCGTTGGTGTCAGGTAAATCCTTTGTCCTGTTTTCACAGTTATGCCTCCTCGTAATGGCTGCATTCACTTAACTTTAACGGTTTCTCTGCCTTAATCCCTGTATTGCGGCCGCAATAAAAAAGGGGAGCAGCAGAAGCGGTGGAATCAATTGCAGCACCGACAGCGTTAACCCAAAGCTATAGCATATTTTACCGAGCATATCGCTGCTGTCCGATAAAATGCCGATCGCGCCCTGTGCGGTTGGCGTCGCTGAGAACAATGAAAAAGCCGCCACCGCCAGGGAGGCTGCCCTGTAAATGCGCATGTTTGTTAAATCTCCCGCTCCAAATAGAGATTCGCACCAACTTTGCAGGTCTTTTACAGGAGCATCTGTTGTGCCAAACAGTCCCGTGAGATTTTGATAATTGTTAAGTTGTTGAATAGATAGAGAAAAAATATTAAATTGAAGATCAGGATGCTGTGGCGGAAGCTAGTATGGTGTATAATAAAAATATTCACCTGTTTTCTTCCGCAGGGGTGTGGCGAGAGAAGAAAATGGCCTGAAAACAGCCTGCTTGCTGTGTATCTGCCCTCATGGGGCGGTATGTATAAAAAAAACATACAGTTTTGTATAAATATTTATTTTGTACGGGAGAAGATAAATCCCGTTGGGAGAAGGGGGGATTTCTGTTATTATTTGCCCGATGTAGTATGAGGTTTGAGTCAGCGCAGCGCTGTTGAAAATCCACGCCGCCACAGTATGATGCGGCCGCCGTTTTGAAGACCTTTGCCCGGGGGAGCCGGTGCCTTGCCTGGAAGGACTGGGCGCCGAAGGAGTGATCTGCATGAAGGACCAAGCACGCATTCTGGTAGTGGATGATGAAGGAGTGATACGCGAAGGTATCCGCCGCATCCTCGAAAATGGGGGTTATGAGGTCGATGTAACTTCCAGCGGAAATCTGGCCATCGAAAAACTTCAGGAGGAAGATTTCGATGTCGTTATCACTGACCTCAAAATGCCCGGAATGAGCGGCATGGAAGTGCTTAAAGCCATCCGTATTCTTCAGCCGGATGTGCCGGTGATCATCATTACCGGATATTCCACTGTCGATACGGCGGTGGAAGCTATGAAAAACGGTGCCTTTGACTATCAGTCAAAACCTTTCACCCCCGATCAGATCGTCGGCAAGGTGGAAAAGGCCCTGGAGCAGCGCGCTGTCCTGCTGGAAAATTTCTATTTGAAGAAAGAATTGCGTGACCGGCATGGCTTTGACGAGTTTGTCGGTGACAGCAAGGCCATGCAGAAAGTCTACCGGCGCATCATTCAGGTGGCGCCAACCGAAAGCACGGTTCTGATCACCGGCGAAAGCGGCACCGGCAAGGAATTGGTCGCTCGAGCGGTGCATCGTAACAGCCCCCGCAAGGATCAGCCTTTTGTTGCCGTCGACTGCACGTCTCTGGCTGAAAGCCTGCTGGAAAGTGAACTTTTCGGTCACGTCAAGGGCTCCTTCACCGGTGCTATGCAGACCAAAACGGGCCTTTTCAAGGTGGCAGACGGGGGAACCCTGTTTCTGGACGAGGTCAGCAATATCAGCCTGACCACTCAGGCCAAACTGCTGCGTGTTCTGCAGGAGCGGGAGGTCGTGCCGATTGGCGGCACCAAGCCCGAACCGATCGACATCCGACTCATTGCCGCAACCAACCGCGGACTCAAAGAACTGGTCGCGGAAGGGAAGTTTCGCGAGGACCTTTTCTTCCGACTCAACATCATTCCGATCGACATGCCCCCTCTGCGCGAGCGCCAGGGCGACCTGCCGACCCTGGTCGGCTATTTTCTGCAGAAGTTCTCCAGCGAAATGGGTAAAGAGATACGCGGCCTGAGCCCGGGGGCGATGGCGTTGCTGGAACGCTACTCCTTTCCGGGCAATGTGCGCGAACTTGAAAACATCATCGAGAGGGCGGTTGTGCTTGCGGCCGGAGATCTGATTGAAGAGGACGATCTCGAGCTGCAGTTGTCGGCCGCCGAGGAACAGGAAATGGGAGAAGGGTATGTGCCCCTGACCGCTGATGAGTTGAAGGAAGCCAAACGCCATCTGCGTGAACAGGCCGTTGCTCCCGTAGAGCGTGCATTTGTGCTCAATGCGCTGAAACGCAATGAGTGGAATGTGACCAAGGCTGCGGAAGAGGTAGGGATGCTGCGCCCCAACTTTCAGGCGATGCTCAAGAAGCAGGGTATTTCAGTGCGTGAGCACATGACGAACTGACGCCTGTTTTTAGGGACTGTTATTAAAGAGCCGCTGCCGGTTGCGAACCCGGACAGCGGCTTTTTTTTTCAGCAGACATGTGTGAAACGACAACTATTCTTTCCCCTCTTCCGACGGATCCTGAGAGGACAGGGGCAGGGTGATGGTGAAAGTAGTCCCCTTGCCCGTGACACTTTGAGCCTCGATGTCGCCGCCGTGATTTTCAATGATGCCGTAGGAGACCGACAGTCCGAGCCCTGTTCCCTTGTGCTCTTTCGTCGTAAAGAAGGGATCGAATATTTTGTCCAGGTTTTCAGGGGGGATGCCGCTTCCCGTGTCGCTGATTCGGATGAAAATCTGATTGGCTGAGGCATCCATCCCCGTTTCGATGGAGAGGCGCCCGTCATTTTCCATGGCCTGGCTTGCATTGATCAGCAGGTTCATGAAGACTTGTTCGATCTGGTTGGGGTCGGCCTCGATCTGCGGGATTTCGCCATAGGTTTTTTCAATTGTGATGTCGTGGAAAGAGCTGTGATGTTCGACCAGCGAGAGGGTCTGCTCCATAATGCTGTTGATGGATGTGGACACTTTTTTGGGGACGCTTTCGCGTGCAAAGTCAAGAAGTCCTTTTACGATTTCAGCGCAGCGCTGCGTTTCGCGGATAATGGTGTCGAAATCGGGTTTCAGGGCCGGGTCGAGCCTAGGGTCGTTGCCGATCATCGAGGAAAACATCAGGACGCCGGTCAGGGGGTTGTTGAGTTCGTGAGCGATGCCGGCCACCAGCTCCCCGAGAGAGGCGACCTTCTCCGATCGGATAAGGCGCGACTGCATCTCCTTGATCTCATGTGTACGCTCCTCAACTTTCACTTCAAGCTGATTGCCCCATTGGGCCAATT
>NPID01000259.1_pt3 | contig 43349 bp, 39 predicted proteins | sample 8637491 | NCBI WGS metagenome assembly NPID01 (sample SAMN07420843, study PRJNA396082) | bioreactor metagenome | isolation source: sample BA6 brine-fed electro-methanogenic bioreactor BA | place: Japan: Kochi | collected 2016-06-14 | reverse complement strand
TAAGTTTTATGATCTTCCGTACTTATTGAATCAAAATCCGCCGAGATGAATGCACTCAGCGAAGACATGCCGCCTATCGGCCCCTTCAGATCGTGCCCGATTATTGAAAAAAGCTTATCCTTGAACTCATTGGCTTCCCTCAGTTTTTCTTCGTTTCTCTTGAGACGGCCGAACATGACGGAAAGCGGCTGACGAAGACCCGTTTCAATAATTGCCTTATAGACAAGGTAGAAGGAGATTATTTTCATGTAATGACCCATCATGTTGCTGAAACCGTAGTTGCTTACATACATGGTAAATGAGAATTCAGCTGCAAGGGTAAGGATGATGGAGATGTAGAGATAGCGGAATACAGCAGGCTCACTGGCCCGTCGTCTTCGGGATAGAGAAAAAAGGGCAAGCAGAAGGATACCCATAATTACCAGCTCAGCATAGATCTTAAACCTGGTCTGTCCGGTGCCCGGAATAAAGCAGACCGGGAAAATCCTTATCACTAAAATTGAAAATAGAAATGCCGCAGTTACCAGGGCATATAAAGAAAAGAAGAAGGTGTATCCGGGCTTATGTTTTCCGGAAAGGCTGGAGGAATAAAAGAGCAGTGAGAGGCTCTCCATGCCCCGGGCGGCAAGCCATATCTGGTTAGCATAGAAATCGTAATCCGTAAAAATGCCCATCCCCGAATAGCTGAGGGTATGCATAAGATCGAGCAATGCGATAAAGAGGTAGGCGATGCCAAGCTGAACAAGTCTTCGGTTTTCTCCGTAGTCTCTGGTGTTCCACGCGAACAGGAAAAGACTGCAGGCGATAATTATACTGTAGAGTTCGGCGAGGGAATGAAAAAGAAGGTAATTGTAAGAGGCGACAGGGTAGAGAACGATGAGTATAAGAAAAAGCATCAAGGGACCATAAAGCCTTGTTCTGTTTTGCAGCATATAGATCATGACGGCCCTATTTTACAAGCTTGTCGGTCATTAGTATAGGAGATATGTAAGAAAATTGCCGCCCGGCATGATCGGGCGGCAACAATAATTCAGTTCTCTTCGATCTATCTGATGCTCAGTCCGAAACTGGGTTCCAGGATATAGTCCCTTCCCGCCTGAAACACCAGGGTCTGGTCAATGGCGAACCCGCCGGAGATTATTTCTATCCGGTGCTGCCCCGCAGTAAGCTGAAAACTGTGTCCGTTCTGACGTTCTCCGTCCACCCATATTTCAACCCTGCCGGATGCTCCCCGGTCCCGCGTATTGAGTATACCGGCGGGGAATCTGACCTGAACACGGGCAAGGAGAGGCTGCAGGTCCGCATAAATATCCTGGTTTCTGTTAAGGGTAACCGTGGCGGTGTAATCCTGATACCCATCTCTGGTAACCCTGATATCATAGGTACCCGGCCTGAGGCGGATTGAAAAAGAGGTGTTGCCCCGGACGTTTCCGTCAATATAAACCTGGGCACCCTGGATATTGGAATTGATGTTGAGCTGATGTTCAACAACGTTACGGAGATTTGCGACAACGGTCTGATTCCCGGTAACATTGACTCTCTGTTCCCAGTCCGGCAGTCCGGGAGCCCTCACAGTGATCGTATGCTGCCCTGGTGTTACTCTGGCGGACTTGCCTTTGATACTTTCTCCATCAACAAAGACAACAAAAATCGGAACATCCGCCTGGACGGTAATCTGAAAAGTCCCGGGAACAGGCGTTGAGGACTGGGATTCGCTTCCGAAAACCCTGTACTGTGCAAAAAGGGTGCCGGGCAGGAGCATAAGCAGCAGGACCGGAACGGCAAATTTATGGATAATCTTGAACATCAATTTCCTCCGTAAGCATGGTTACTGCTAATATGCTACGAAATGAGCAAAAAATCAGCAATTTAGAGAATTTCTAATCAGAAATTTCAGCTGTTCTCCCAGATACCGAGGAGCCGTTTTTTTCCCCAGAGACTGTTGACCTCGAATACGGCAGTCGCTTTCTCGTAGATTTCTATCATGTTGTAGGAGTTGCCCCTTTCGCTGCGCTGGTACATTCCGCTTATGGAGTTGGCGTTTATAATAAGGCTTCCTTCGACTTTTACGGCGAAAGGGTGGGAGGAGGTTCCGGTCAGAATCAGATGGACCCCTGCATCAACCAGATCGTGAAGCAGGTCACCGCTGTCTTCCAGAAGACCCTTGTTTCTGCTGTGGGGGATGGGAACGACATTATGATGCAGGAACACCGCCTTTACCGGCTGCTTCGCCGCCTTTATATGATTAAGAAGGGATTTCCTGGCAGTATCTCCGATAGTACCGATGGGTGAATCGTACTGAGCAGAAGATATGCCGGTGCAGGAAATGAAATCGTCCCGGTAGGACTGGTCCAGATCTCCGAAATATCTGGGGAAAAGATTATAACCGAAATAGTTAATGTCCCGTCCGGCAGGAGTGAATACCGATCGGGAGAGAATACCGGAGAGATATTCGTAGGCAAGGTCGTAATCCTGCTGGACTCCCTCATACACCACACCGCCGCAATGTACTATCAGATCAGGCCGGCTTTCGGCGATCGAATGAAGAGCGTTTCTGAGATGTTTTTTCAGGAATACACGCTCCTCACTGACAAGGGTATTGGAAAGGTGGACGATCCTCATTTTGCGTTCGCCGAAATCGGAAAAATGGTGCCGGGTTTTTCGGGGGTAGGTCTTTTTTATGACTTGACCATCAACACGGTGGATGGAAACCTCCCTGGTCTTCTCGTCAATAAAAATCTCATTGAAGGAGTTGACATCTCCATACCGTGTCTTTGTACCCGACAGGGTCCCCGCATTGGAGAAGATGGTGTTTTCCACCTTGTAGATATTCGGATAGTGCTTATGGCCGAGAAGCACCAGATCAATATCGGTCCGGAAAAGGAGCTGCAGAATATCGCCTGCGTTAAAAAGCACATTGCGTTCCCTGCCCGACATGGGTACCGGCAGGAGGTGATGATGTATGGCAACAATCTTGACGGATTTGTGCCGGAAGGTGTGGAGCAGTTCCCGAAGCATGGCAAACTGAACTCCTCCGATACGGCCGTCGTCATTATCTGCAATGGCGCTGTTTATATAGATAATGATGGCATCGTCCGTTTCATAATACCCGTGAGCGCGGCCAATGTACTGCTCAAAGAGATAGAGACCTCCGGAGCGGATATCGTGGTTTCCGGGAATAGCGATAAAGGGCTTCTCTATCTGTTTAAGCAGAACCGCCGCTTCCTGATATTCCTCCTTCTGTCCGCTCTGGGTAACATCACCGGTATGAACAACAACATCGCAGTCGCTTGTGTTTATCATTTTGATGCTGTCCAGAAGGCGCTGGCGGTCGAAGAAGGAACTGCTTCCGATATGGGTGTCCGAAATGTGGAGCAGTTTCATATCATTCCCTTGCTATGTGGGTTTCAAGTTTCTGACGGCCAAGTTCTTCTATATCCCGGAGGGTTATTACTCCGACCGTTTTTCCCTTGTCGCTTATAAGTACATGTTTGATGGTGTGCTCGGACATAACCGACAGGACATCCCGTATGGTGGCGTTTATATCAAGGCTTATGAGATCCCTGGTCATAACACTCTCTATCGGCTCCGACGGAGAAACCCCGCCGGCGACCACCCGCTTCTTGATATCCGAATCGGTCAGAAATCCGATCACCTTTTCATCTTCCATGACGCATATCGAACTGATGTCAAAACTGACCATTCTGGCGACACTCTCCTGGATGGTCCACTCTTTTTCTACTCCGATCAGCTTTTTGGTTACATACCATCGGATGGAATCATCCAGCTGAACGGCATCCCGGATTTTTTCCAGATCGGCCTTTCCTGTCATGATTTGTTTTCCCCCTTTTTAAGCGTTTCTTCCAGCTTTCCGGTGATATCCCTGAAGATGGTATCTACGGCGGTCTCGAAGTCACTGTTCTCCACAATACGGAAATTCCGTTCCCGTGCCGCATCCACATAGTAGTCCTGTATCTTCCGTATCTTTTTGATATTGCGGATGTAGTTGGAAGCCTTTCTGCTGCTGCTTTCGGCACGAAGCAGAAATCGGCTTTTATGTTCCTCCTCATCTTCAATATAAAGTACACAGTGATAGAGCATGATGGTATCCGAATACGCCTTCTGGTAGTCGAAGAGACCGGGAATAAGGTGTACTCCGTTTATCACCGTTTTCAATCCTTCCCTGGTAATCCGGCGCACATAGGCATCCACCCCCTTACATACAATACGGGACTGCTCGTAGAAATTATAAATTACATCATCATCGACCGAGGGGTTCCCGCTCCTGATCCTTGTACTGAAGGTTGACTGATGCAGCACCGGATTAATCTCTTTTGGCATCATATAGCGCATTATCTCTCTTATAAGATCCGTTCCGATAAGCCGTTCGATACCGTAGCGCCGGCTTACCTCTGCAGAGACCGCGGATTTTCCCACTCCCGAAGCTCCGCCTATAAGAATGACAACCGGCTTCTGAAGACGGTTCAGGCTGCGGCTTGCAAAGTAGAATTTTTCCAGACTGCCGTATCCGTGGCTGTGCAGTTTCCGGCTGACTTTAGCTCTGAGATCCTTGCTTTCGATCTCTTTAATCCCGGCTTTCTGAAGCTCTTTCTGGATCTCCTTGATTATCTCATAGATTTTTTCTATCGGAATTCCGGTAGGGGCAAGCGCCCGGGCAAGGATGCCCCGGGAAAAGGGGAATTTCTCATTATCCTTTATCACACTGATCACCTGGCACCCCCATGTGGAATAATGGAAAGAAGCGCTTCATCGAGCCGTTCGAAGTCTCCCCCGAGGAGAACGGGGCGGTTATGCAGGAACACAATATCCTTTTGGTGCTCTTTCGCGAATTGCGCCGCCACATCAACGGCAGAGGCTTTGAGTTCGGTCAGAAGGAGATCCCATTCTGCGACGGTAGAGTTCATTTCTTTCAGCAGTTCTGTCCTGTTGGCGAGGTGTATCGAGCTGGCGGTTACCGTACCGCCGTATTCATTTTCAAGACAGGCGATCCTGTTTTCTGCTGCCGATCTGTCTGAAGCGGTAATTGCCAGGAAAATCCTCCTTCCCCGGATCTCTTCCGCCGGTTCAATTCGAAAACCGGTAAAGACGACGGGGATATCCCTGGCGACGGATTTAACGTGCCGGAAGATCTCCTGTGCATGCCGATCGCGGACCACTTTATCTTCACACATACTTACCGCAACAAGATTGGCGGTCCTTATGCGGTATTCACCAAAAAAAGCGACGGACCGGTCCGGGGGAATACGCGCGCTTACAATAAGGAGAGAAGCATCGGTATGTACCGGAGGCGATGTCGGACCGGAACCCTCGATAATGGCAAAATTACAGTCGAGTTGGTTAAGCAGTTCCACGCCCTCCCGGACATTTGAAAAAAACGGCGGGCCCGCCATTCCCCCGCCGCAGCGTTTGCAGCCGACGGTGGGAACCCGCGCCAGTACCGCATCCTCCCAGCAGTCCGACGCCGCATGGACCCCTTCTGCGGACTTGGAGATCAGAAAATCGGGAGACAAGCTCAGGGAATCCGGGAGAATAAGCTCGGGCTTGTCCGGACCGCCTCTGCCCATGGTAAGAATAGCCGGTTTTTTCCCGATCTTTCTGAGAAGGTCTGCAGTGTAAATGCTGAAGGCTGTTTTCCCGACCCGCTTGTTGGTTCCCCAGATTCGGAGGCCGGGCATGCGGAGGCTTGCAGCCGCCGGGTGTCCCTCCTGTTCAGAAACGGCGAAGTAGAAATCGGCACCGAGGTAGGAAACGCCTGCCGCCAGGAAAGCCGAGGCCAGCCGTATTCTCTCCTCAAAGCCGACAACAGGATCATCCGAGAGCTCCACCGCCATGTCGGCGTCTGTTTCCTGTACAATACGGAATATTTCGTTCCAGGGAGAAGCTGTATCCCGGAGAAGGTACATGCGATCAATACCTGCAAAAGAGTCCCTGACCGCAGGAGTCGAAATTTTTTCCGATCCGCCGAGGAATATATACCCGCAGACCGTCGAACCCAGCTTCCGAAGCTCCCGTACGGCCCAGATGGTAACCGCGGGATAATGTTCCCCGTCGATGAGGCAAAGAATACGCCTGCCCCGCAGAAGTCCGGACCTGCGGATCCATTCGGCACCTGGACTCATTAGCTTAAGGGTATGTGATTATCATATCGGCGTCAAATGTTTATCTACTGTCCCCCAAATTCCACCTGTTTTTCATTTTTCAGCACCAGATGAATACCTAAAGTGCCACAGGACAAGCGTTTGTAAAAGACGGAGTCAACGTAAAAACATCGGCCTCTTTATTTTTGCCTATGTGCATATCTGTCGCAGAATTACCGGAAAAACAGATGCAATCTTGGGGACAGTAGAAAGAGCTTATTTTTTTTCGTACACTGTTGTTTCATCGGAAGAAACAAGCCGGTCTCCATCCCGTTTGAAAGTCAGATCAAAGTGTTCCAGTTCAAGCGTAACAGTATCTCCTTCCACGCTGTACGTTCCTTCATGATTAATCGGTTTCATGACAACAGTTCCGTCTTTATTCAGTTCCAGAGAAACAACCCCGACCATTTCCTCGCTGAAATGCTTAATGCACTCATACTCACCGCTCAGATCATTCGAGGATCCGCAGGAAATAATAAAAAGCAAGGAAAAAACGACAATACAACCCGATAATATATGTTTCATAATATCCTCCTTTTTCATCTTAGGATGTGCATATCTGTCTATCAAGCATTTTTTTTGTTATACTCCCGGAACATCCATGTCAGGTTCACAGCCTTTCAGGCTCAATCGTGACTTGAAATCAGAGATAGAGGGCTTGATTCGTTCATCGTTCTCTTTAGTCCGTTGTAATATTTCAATGCAGGAGGAAATATCCCGAATGACAGAAAACAGCAAGCCCCGGGAGCAGCCCAATAATCCCCTCCATGGGATTACTCTTGAGAAGATTCTTGTTTCTCTGGTTGACTATTTTGGCTGGGAAGGGCTTTTTGACCGCATAAACCTCAGGTGCTTTTTTAATGAACCAAGCATAAAATCCAGTTTGAAGTATCTGCGCCGCACCGGCTGGGCAAGGGAAGAGGTGGAAAAACTCTATCTTGAGATGCTGAACGAGCTGAATGACGGAGGTAGTACGGCGCGCCATTGTTGACGCTGCTGCAGATAATATGGACGGGTTCAGACACTGTGATATACTATAGCCAGCGTTTGATTAAGGTGGTATATGTATGTCACAGGATTTGAAAGAAACCGGCAAAGTACGATGCTATGCATGTATTCAGTGGGACGGTCAGCGCACCTATTATGCAGCAAAAAAACTCATAAAAGTTGATGTCAATGCTTTTGGGAAGTGCCGAATAAGCGGTGAAAAAACCAAAGGATCAAGCCACTGCAGTGAGTTTTTTCCTCTAAAGTAAACTTTTTTTACCCCGGCCGTTTTGATTTTCTAAATACCCGGTGAAACGATACACCCTCTTCTTTAATTCAGGGTAAGTCGGTCTGCTGCTGAAGGAGGCTGCCGGGTATCAGGCATAGAGCATAAAAAAACGGTATGCCTGGACGTTTAACAGCATACCGTTTTAGATGCAAATACATGCATAGACAGTGCTTTTGCCCTGTCTAATGATATTTTCGGCTGCTTCTCAGTAAACTTGAGTGCGATGTGTAAAAAAAGCGAGGTGACTGCGTGCGGCTCCGGAGATTGTACGGTAAAGTTCAGTGCTTTTTCTGAAGCTGTTTGTTTCTCCATCCTCATCTGCTGCATCGATGGAGAATGAGCGCAGATATGGCTGGATAAGAAAGCTTGCAACCTCCCGTGAGGAGACGGAAAGAAGCTGCTCATCAATTTTGGAAAGAATTTCCGAATGATGTCCGGTCGGTTTGCCGCTTGAAAAATTCCGTTCGGCTTCTTCCGATATTTTTTGTGCCCCTTCGGAAAGTTCCGCAAGACGTTCAAGTTCGGCGGCAAGCCGGGCTTCCGCTTTGTACAGGGTCCTCCTGCGCGCCTCGACGGTATCTGCATCAAGCCGGGGAAGAGAGCGAAGGAGCTCCCGCTTACGCGATTCTATTTCAGGTCTGTTAAGCAGGTCCGCAAGAACCTGCCTGCCTATTCCTTCAATGGCCGCCGAACGTCCGTCAAGATTGAATACCGGGGGAATCCCGGGACCCGATATCTGTTCCGTAAACCAGCTCCGGTATACCGAGAGGCGGCTGTCCGAAGGAATCATTTCTCCATCGTACGAGGGGATATCCCGCCGCCCGGCTTCATGAATAATTCTGTGGGTAAAATGCTCGAATGGGGAGAACCTGCTGCTGAAGGAGTGGCCGCGCTGTTCAAAAAAACTTCCGTTGAAATGTGTCTGACCGCCAGGATAGCCGAGATCGAGTCCCGCCAGGTATATTGCATCGGCTCCCATGAAGGAGGCAAGGGAAAATGCGGTTGTGGCAACCGATCCGCCCGCGGTAATCCGGCTGTTGCGGCCCACTGCATGTTCAAGAACAATACCCAGGGGAAAGACCGAACCGCAGAAAAGCAGATGTTCGGCTTTGTGACGAAAGATTACCGGATGGGTTGACGATTCGGAGACCAGGACCGTTTCGGTCAAATCAGCCCTGTCAAGGTGGCGGCTGTTCCAGTACTGGGGGTCCACAACTACGAGGATGTCAGGCCGGATTCCCCGGAGGGTCAGGGCCCTGCAGGCCGTATCCACGGCAATTACCAGGGTTCTTTTGCTGATCTCTTCATACTGGTCAAGAACGGGATCAAGGGTCGGGCCTGCTGCAAGGATAAGGGCGGGCATCCCCCTGAACCGATCTTTAAGCACACCGACATCACCGGCTTCGGCAAGGTGGTCAAGATTCCGGATTAGGTTGCGGATCCAGGTTGTCGCGAACCGGTCTATTGTTGCGTTATTAACCTCTTTTCTGCTGTAGTATGCCCTGATAACTTCATCGTAGGGAGCAAAGCCGCCGGGATCTGCTTCGTAGAGCGGTCTGAGGCGTATGGTCGTAGATTTTTCGGATTGCAGGGCGTTCAGCACCGGCACAAGGGCCTCCGGTGAGGCTCCCACCATAAGGGTAAGATCTTCACAGGAGAGCATCTTTTCCATGGGCCGTGCGGCAAGGGCGGTCAGAAAGCGTCGCGGCGACGGTTCGAGGATAAAGGCCGATGCGGAATCGAAAAGGTCCAGAAAGGCCTCTACCTGATAACCGAGGCCGAACCCCTCAAAGAGGACTGCCGTTATACGGGGGGCTATTTCCTTTCTTATGAGCCTTTCCGCTTCTTTCCGTGGATCGAATCGGGAATGAATGAATTTTCCGGCCAGAAGAGCGGTTGGATCACCGCCTTTGGACTTTTCCAGGGTAAAATGACTCAGTTCCGCCAGGGTCTGTTCCTGCTCAAGCGCCTCTGTAATGGCTTTCTCAAAGCCCGGATACTTCTTTTCGAGAATATCAATGTTAATGCGGTATGGAACGCTTTCTTTCAGTTCCGGAATGTTCACTCTAACTCCAGAATAATAACGCTTTGCGCATCAAGGGGGGTTCCGGGCGCGGGGCTCTGTCGGACAACCCAGCCGGTTCCTTCAATGGTGACCTCCACCTTTTTCTGCTCCAGCAGCGGCATAAGCTGTCTTTTTGAGAAGCCGGTCAGGTCCGGCATGCTTGTTCCCAGGCTTGCATCCTGAGGCTCTTTTACGGTGATGGTTCCATCATGAACCACGGAGCTGGAGCCGGGGGAGGGCATGCCGTAATAGCGTATAAGCTCCTTTCCGAGCTCGCCCGCTATGGGTGCCGCAATACGGCCACCGTAAAACTCGCTTCCCCTGGGGTGGTCGATTACCACATAGATAATAAAGCGCGGATCTTCGGTGGGAAACAGAGTGAGTGCGGAGGCCAGTACCGCACCTGCGGAATAGGATCCGGTGGCGGGGTCATAGATTTCTCCTGTTCCGGTTTTTATGGAGACCCGCGTGCCTTCGATTGCGGCCCTGGTGCCTGTTCCTCCCGGTTCGGTGACCGACTCCAGCATCAGCAGGCTGGCTTTGGCTGTTTCGGGACTGATGGCCTGTCGGAGGGGCCGGCGGTTAAAGCTTTCCATTGTTTTTCCCTCGGGGGATATGATCCGCTTTACTATGTGGGGTTCGAGAACCATCCCGTCGTTCGCGAAGGCTGTTGCAGCGGTTACTATCTGCACGGCGGAGACGGAAAGCTCCTGCCCTATGGCGATGGTGGGTTTGGTGCGTCCGGACCACTCGGAAGGTTTTCTCAATATTCCCGCCGTCTCTCCGGGAAAGGGAAGGTGGGTTGCGCTGCCGAAGCCGAACTCCCTCAGCTTGTCGTAAAAGTCCTGTCTTGTTACGGTTTCACTTGCGGAAGCTGCGCCGGAATTGCAGGAGTACTTGAGGATCTCTTCGGCATGTACGCTTCCATGGACTCCGAGACAGTTGATCACGATATTTTCACTGCTGTTGGGAAAAGTCATCTCGTAGGATCCGTCGCAGTAGAAGGTGCTTGCAGGGGTAATGCCGCCCAGATCCATAAAGGATGCAATGGAAAATGCCTTGAATACCGATCCCGGTTCGTAGGCTGCCACAATGGGCCGGTTCTGTTTTTCCCGGCTGCCTGCGGAGGAAAAGTTATTGGGATCATAGCCAGGCCAGGAAGACCAGGCGAGGAATTCTCCGTTTTTGGCATCCATTATCATTATCATCACCGAATCGGGGTCGTACTGGTTCCATGCCTCTTCGGCAGCCTTCTCGGCAAAATACTGAATTGCGACATCAAGAGTCAGAACCAGCTGGTTACCGTAGAGGGTTTTTCCGTCCGAAAAGTTACCGACGGGAGGAGAAAGAACATTGTCATAGGTTAATTCTATTCCGTCGAGTCCGGTGTTATCGGTACCGACAAAGCCTATGACATGACTTGCAAGTCCGCGTTCGGGATAGTTCCGGCCGTATTCCGGCTCCAGGCTGATTCCGGGCAGCTCTCCCGAAGCCATCATTTTCCGGACCGCGTCGCTTTCGGACTGGGAGACTTTTCGTTTTATGTAGAGAAACCCGCTCCGCTCTCTCATCCTTCTGCTGATGTTTTCCGCATCAAGTCCAAGCAGGTCCGAGAGAAGAATGGCGCTTTTTTCAGGATTGCTTACGTTGGGCATCCATGCAGTAACCGCGTACAGGCGGGTTTGCACCGCAAGGATTCGACCGTTCCGGTCAAGAATAGGACCTCTCTCTACAAGCGGCGCGGTAAAGGGCCCGGGGTTTCCGCTTATCGGATTGAGGATCATTACATCGAAGAACTTCCATACCAGCAGAAGTACAAAGACAGCGGTAACGAGGATAAAAAAAGCAAATCGTCTGTTGCGCAGATCCGGCTTCAGATCATTCACCCGTTTTACTGCCTCCGATTATGGGAAAAATGACTTTGCCTTGTATGGCCGAAACAGGAACTGTGCCGTAATGACGTGAATCCCTGGACTTGTCAGGATTGTCTCCCAGAGCGAAGATTGTTCGCGGCGGGACAAGCACTGGCTGATCTCCGTTCATTATCTGCTCCCCGCCTGTTCCGGCACAGCGTTTTATGACCAGGCTGCCGTCCGCAGGACTTTTATAGACAATAATATCACCCGGATGTATACTATCGGCAGGAAAGTGCTTCAAGATTATGACATTCCGTCCCGGCAAAAGGTTCGGCATCATGGATCTGCCTTCTACCGTATATATTCCGAAAAAGAAGAATACGAAGAGCGATACGGTAATCGTGGCTCCAAAAAGCAGTGCAAACGGAGAAGAAGAAATTTTCATTGCAACCCTGGTGAAAGCTTTATAATGGTTATAGTAATATGTGAGCGAAAAATTGTCGATATGGAAAGTGTATGGTTATGGAAGCGTTACACAAAAAACAGCAGGTAAGGAAAAGGCGCTCAGCCCTGGAGCGTCTCAGACTCTTACTGGTTCCCGGTGCGGGCGAAACCGATGTTCCTTTACTCTTCCCCGGAGAGCAGACGGTTGTTCATCACGAGACCAGGATATTCACCAGGATCCATCCGCAGAAAGCCGCTGTCATCGGATTCGCTCTAATGCTTTTTGCGGCATTGACCGTTATCGTTACGGCCGGGAACGGAAAGGTCGAAATTCCTCCTCTGGAACCGGTCTCCGTCAATTCGATCCGTTCAAGTCTTCTTTCCTATGCGGGTCAGGAGAGCGCGAACCAGGGCTCCGGTACCTTTATGCTGCCCGAGGGAGCCGTTATCAATTCGGTAAGCAGCAGGGAGTACCTTCTGCAGCGGGGTGACACACTCTCGGAAATAGCCGGCAGCAACGGGCTGGATGTGGGTACCCTCATCGCTTTTAATCAGATAAGCGATGTACGCAAAATATTCGCCGGAACAACCATACGGATACCGAATGTTGACGGAGTTCCCTATACGGTCCGTTCCGGAGATTCTCTCGCTTCCATCTCCGAAAAATTTTCCATCAACCTCAACTATATTCTTGATGCGAACGATCTTCAGACCGAACTGATCTCCGCGGGGGATCAGCTTTTTATCCCCGGCGGGAAGATAAGCGAATATGATTACAAAAAAGCGATGGGGACCCTCTTTATTTATCCGACCAGGGGGCGCCTCACATCACCCTTCGGATACCGCAATGATCCCTTTACCGGGGTGCGCAGCATGCATTACGGGGTAGACCTGGCAGCTCCGGTCGGCACCGCAATTGTGTCCACCATGGCCGGACAGATTATAGCGGTAGGCGACCGACCCGCGGGCTACGGAAAATACATCGTCGTTCGCCATGCACAGGGGTTTCAGAGCCTTTACGGTCATCTGAGCCGTATTGTGGTAAGAAAAGGGCAGTATGTAAGTCAGGGACAGAAAATCGGAGAGATGGGAAGCAGCGGACGTTCGACCGGTCCGCATCTTCATTTTTCCCTCTACCGAAACAATGTTCCCATCAATCCCCTGAACGGATATCTTTACAGGTAGTTATCATTCATGCCCCGCAGCAGTGTTTGTATTTTTTCCCGCTTCCGCAGGGACAGGGGTCGTTGCGGCCCACCTTCGGGACGCTCCGCTTCACCTGGGCAGCCCTCGGGGCCGCTTCCCGGCGTTCTCCCGAAGCCTGGGAGGCAGCGGCGGCTGCGGGACCGCCGAACTGTCCGAAGGCACGGTGACTGGCGTTTCCCGATCCCACCGGAGCCCGCCGCCGTTTGGCCGCATCGGGTTCCTGAATCTGAACATTGACCACCATCTTGGCGATATTGGTCCGGATGTCATAGATAAGCTTATCGAAAATATCAAATCCTTCAAGCTTGTACTCAAGAAGCGGATTTTTCTGTCCGTAAGCCCGAAGGTAAACAGCCTCTCTCAGTTCTTCAAGTTGATCCAGATGTTCCTGCCACTTGATATCGATATGGCGAAGGTATTGATAGCGGATGAAGTCATTGAACTGTCTTTCTCCGGCGGAGACTACCTTCTCTTCCAGGGCTCTTTTGTAGATTTCAAACACCTGGGGTGCCAGATGGTCGCTGTTCTTCCAGTCAAGCCCGGCTATATCTATCGGGGGTACGAAAATGAGCAGCTCCTTGAGCTTCTCTTCAAGACGGGCACCAATGGCTTCCGGGCTGCTGCCGCCCGAAACGGCTTCGGCGGCGGCTTCTCCTGCCAGATCGGATATGGCTTCAAGAACACGGTGACTCAGGTCCGCATCGGAGAGAATGGCATCGCGCTGCGAATAGATAAACTTGCGCTGTTCATTCAGGACGTCGTCATATTCAAGGAGGTGCTTTCTTATTTCGAAGTTCCGCTCTTCCACCCGCGACTGGGCACGTTCAATTGCCTTGTTTATCCAGGGATGATACAGCGGTTCTCCCCCGGCCATTCCCGCCTTCGCCATCAGGTTTTTGACGTTATCCCGGGCGAAGAGCCTCATGAGGTTATCGTCCAGAGAGAGGAAAAAGCGGCTGGTTCCCGGGTCTCCCTGGCGGCCGGCGCGGCCTCTCAGCTGGTTATCGATACGGCGTGACTCGTGCCGCTCGGTGCCGAGAATGTAGAGGCCCCCGAGACTTTTTACCTCTTCGTAATCCCTGCGCCAGGAGGCGTACTCCTTTTCAAAAACCCGGGCATACTCTTCTTCGGCGGCATCGGTTCCGGCTTTTGCCCGCGCACGGTACTCTGGGTTTCCCCCGAGTTTTATATCCGTACCGCGGCCGGCCATGTTGGTCGCTATGGTAACCGCCCCTTTTGAACCGGCTTCCGCTATTATAAGTGCCTCCCGCGCATGGTTCTTTGCATTGAGCACCTCATGCCGGATGCCCCGGTGCGTAAGCATTCTGCTGAGCAGTTCGGATTTTTCGATGGAGACGGTACCCACAAGAACGGGCTGTCCCTTTTTCTGCATCTCCGCAATTTCCTCACAGNNTTTCTTCACAGATTGCCTCGTACTTGAACTTTTCATTCAGAAAAATGACATCGTCTTCATCAATCCTGGCCAGGGGCCGGTTGGTGGGTATTACGATAACCTCGAGATTATAGATCTTTGCAAACTCCCGCGCTTCGGTATCCGCGGTTCCGGTCATGCCGCTTATTTTATCGTACATGCGGAAATAGTTCTGAAAGGTTATGGTGGCAAGGGTCCGGTTCCTCTTGGCCACCTGTATTCCCTCTTTTGCCTCAATTGCCTGATGCAGTCCGTCGGAATATCGGCGTCCATGAAGAATACGCCCGGTGAACTCATCGACAATCTGCACCTGCTTGTCCTTGACCACATAGTCAACATCAATGTGAAAGAGCTTATGCGCCTTGAGCGCCTGGGTGAAGTAGTGGATATACTCGAAATTATCGTCCGTAAAAAGAGAAGTAGATATTATTCCGTTCTTGAGGAGGAGCTGCTCAATATGATTCATTCCCTCATCGGTAAAGGTCACCTTTTTGGATTTCTCATCAACCTGGTAATCTCCCGAAAGATCTTCCTCGGGGTACTCTCCGGTTTCCGGATCCCTGTCGCACTCCTTAAGCTGTGAAACGAGACGGTTGACATCGCGGAACTTCTTCGTATCATCCTCCGCCTGGCCCGAGATAATAAGCGGTGTTCTCGCCTCATCGATCAGGATCGAGTCAATTTCATCCACAATACAGTAGTGATGCTCCCTCTGAACCCGTCCTTCGATACTCCAGCGCATATTGTCGCGCAGATAGTCGAATCCGAATTCGTTATTGGTTCCGTAGGTAATATCCTGAAGATAGGAGTTCTTGCGTGCTTCGTTGTCCATGTCGCTCAGAATGGAGCCTACGGTCACGCCCAGATAGTCGTAGACCGGGCGCATCCAGTCTGCATCGCGTTCGGCGAGGTAATCATTGACCGTCACCACGTGAACCCCCTTTCCGGGGATGGAGTTCAGGTAGGCCGCGGTAACGCTCGAGAGGGTTTTGCCTTCTCCGGTTTTCATTTCCATGATCTTCCCCTGGTGAAGCACGATGCCTCCCAGCAGCTGAACATCGTAGTGTCTCTCACCCAGGGTCCTGCGGGCAGCCTCCCGTACCAGCGCGAAGGCCTCGGGCAGAAGGCTGTCCAGCGTTTCTCCATTTCTGTAGCGCTCCCGGAAGGTTTCGGTCATCTCCCGGAACCTTTCCTCCGGAAGAGCCGCCGCCCACGCTTCTTTTTCGTTGATTCTGTGGAGAAGGGGGAGAAGCTGTTTAAGATCCTTTTCGTGTTTTGAACCGAATATCGAGGTTATCGCCTTTTCAAGCATTATTACTTACTCCTTGTACACTGCACTTTGTGCATCTACTATACTAAAAAGTTTCCGTATTGTCACTTCATTGACACATACATAAGCAGGGTCTACTATTGGCCTGATATGGAAAATCATAAGCTTGTATATCCGGCATCCAGACTTCTGATGGTTTCTCTTCTCTTCACCACGGCAGCCCTCTTTTTCACGGCATGTAATCAGGGACCGGCCAACAGGCTCCAGAGGGAAGAACTGTTTTCTCTGGAGATTGGCAAAATGGAAGATAACCTTGATCTTGTCGAACATTACGGTGTGCCTTATAAGGAAAAGAGCTGCATTATCATGCGAAACGGGCTTTTTTATATAAGCAACGGCAATTCATCCAAAGTAATGGAGTTCAACAGCTACGGCGACATTCTCTCCCTTTACTACTCTCCCGAGAGGAATCCCGCTCCCATAATGCTGCAGAGCGAAACCGGGACGGATACCATTTCCAGCCGGAAGGCGTATCCCTATCCCTTCAATCGGGTGGGGGAGATCGCGGTAAATGAAAACGGAGTGCTCCTTGTGGAAGAGCGCGCCCAGGAATATCAGATTGAGTTTGATGAGGAACTCGGGACAAGTCTTAACACCATTGTTCTGCGCTTTTCCGGCAACGGAGAGATCCAGGATTTTCTCGGACAGGAGGGGGTCGGCGGAACACCCTTCCCCTATGTGGAAAAGGTGTTTGTAACGGACCAGGATGGTATTGTCGTTATTTCCAGGGGTCTTGACCGCTGGATTGCATTTCTTTTTGAAAGCAGCGGCAACCTCATACGCAGAATTGATCTTCTTCCGGAGGAAATACCTCTTCCCGAACGTGATGAGAGCTATGCAAGTCCTTCCATAAAAATGGTTTTCCCCGCCGACAGCGGGAGGGAGCTTGCGGTTATGACCGATTTCTACAGTATCGCCGACGGCAAGGGAAGTGTAAATTTCAGCCAGAGTGCCGTCTGTATCTATGATGTCGATGCGGAAGACTGGACGGATCGTATTGTTCTTCCCGAAAAACGGGTCGGGCAGGATTCCGATACGCTTCTGGAAGAGCGTTCGTTCGTAACCATTTACGATGCCCTCGGGGTCGATTCAAAAGACAATTTTTTCTTTATTGCTCCCGAAAACGAGGATAATTTTGAACTAATGGTGATGGGACGTGACGGATCGGTTATAAACAGAAGCACCATTCTTCTCGAGGATAATGAGATTATCTATCGTGATATATTTCTCTCTTCAGAGGGTATAGTAACGGCGCTCCTTGCCTACGAGTATGAAGCAAAGGTGGTGTGGTGGCGTTCCGATAAGCTGCTGGAGAAAAGGTAATGCGGGTTATAAGCGGCAGTTCGATGGCGGCCCTTGATTTGAGGGCGCAGCAGGAAGGGAAAATGCCCGGCCTGCTCCTTATGGAAAATGCGGGACAGAACGGCTGGAGAGCATTCACGGAGCGTTTCCGGAGCCGGATTGACCGGAGTACTCCGCTTCTGTTTGTTTCGGGAAAGGGCAGCAACGGGGGCGATGCCCTCGTAATGGCAAGGGCGGCGCTGCTTGACGGCTATCGGCACACATCGGTGCTGCTTCTGCGGTCCGAGACGGAATGCGGAGAGACGGTCAGGCTCCACTGTTCCGTCTGCAGGTCTTACGGTATTCCGGTGCTTTCCATGCCGGAGGATCGGGACGCTGCTTTGCGCATAATCGGCACAGCCGGTGTTATTTTTGACGGAATAACCGGAACCGGACTCAGCGGTCCGCTGAAAGAGGATGCCGCGGCCCTGGTATCTCTTCTCAATAAAAGCGATGCAGTAAAAATTGCGGTGGACATACCAAGCGGACTTGGCGACGGGATTATCGTCACCGGCAAAAGCACCGTATTCCGTGCCGACTGCACCCTTACCATGGAGATGATCAAATTACCGCTTCTCAGCCCCGAAGGGAGAAAACTGTCGGGAGATCTCGTGCTTGTTCCGGTCGGCTTTCCGCCGCTTATGGTGGAGGAGGCGGAATCGTGTGCGGATTATCTTCTTCCCTCCATGGTGCCTCCTCCGCTTCTTGAGCGCCATGCATACAAGAACAGCCGGGGGCATCTTCTCGTTGCCGGCGGTGCTCCGGGAACCGAGGGGGCTCCGCTGCTTTCCGCCCGCGGTGCGGCAAAAAGCGGTTCCGGACTGGTAACGGTCATGCTTGATGAGGCTTCTGCAGCACGATGCCCGGCCGAAAAGAGCGGTATCATGATACGGGCAGGTTATAATTCCGATTTCTCTTTTGCCGACGCCGCGGTGATCGGACCGGGCTGGGGAAAGGGTGAAGAGCGGATGGAGATCTTCGAACGGATTGTCGCTGCCGTACCGGCGGGAGTTATCGATGCGGACGGTATCGACCTTCTCGGACGCTGGATCCGTCCCGGTGAGAGAACCCTTCCCGGCGGACCGGGAGAGACAAAGTGGATTGTAACGCCTCACCCGGGAGAGGCAAGACGTCTTGTAATGATTCTCAAGGAGAAGGGCGCCCTTCCGGAAGCCCGGGAATACGGTCCCGATGAGGTAAGGGCTTCTCTGCTCGGACGTCCGTGGGAGCTGCTGCCGGCTCTGGCACGGGCGCTGAATGCGCTTGTGGTGCTGAAATCGCATATAAGCCATATTGTATCGCCGGATGGTACATACTTTATTGTCGAGGGGGGAACACCGGCTCTGGGGACCGGCGGTTCCGGAGATGTTCTGGCCGGTATCTGCGGATCGATGCTTATGCGCAGCGGGATCTCTTCCGCCGAGGCTGCACTTGCAGCACTTGCTATCCATCAGAGGGCAGGGAAACGCGCGGCACGGGACTACGGTTTTTTTACCGCAGGCGAGCTTGCTGATGCTACGGGTCTGGAGAGCTTCGGGAGTCCGGAAGATGAATGATTACGATAATGCTGAAAGCGGACGCCGAAAGGTCCTCCTGGGCGGAGCCGAGTACGAGAATCCGAACATCGACGCATCTCTTCAGCCCATCCGTTATCACGCCAGGTTTCGTCCGGGTGATTTTTCCGGAAAGAGGAAAAGGGGCGGTTTTTTTGCAAGGAGAGGCTCTCTCATCTTTTTTGTCGATCTGGTCATTGTCGCGGTAGTTGCTCTGACCCTCTATCCGGTATACGGGCGCAGGGATCGTGCCCGCTGGGAGGGGTACACCTTCACTCTCCAGGCCGAAGCGCTTGAAAAGGACGTTTATTTCGACCTGCTGGTGGAAGCCCCGGATAATGCGGAGAAGGTGCAGCCCGGAAAGGTGTATACCGTAAATTACTCGGCGGGGGGAGAGGAAACCGGCCCGCAGCTTCTCCTGCTTCCGGCACGTGAAGGCAGCGGGGAACATCACCGCAAGTTTCTGAGGGATGTCAATGCCGATGAAGATACCACAGCGACAGCTCTTATTACCATAGATGATACCACTCTGGCGTTGAAGCTCGGATTTTAAGCCCCTGTACCTCTTATAATTGACTGGAGCACCTCTTTTGTATATCCTAGAGCTAAGGATACCCGGTGATTATCATATTTCGGAACAGAGGAGTGATGTAATGGTACAGTTTTATGTTCTGGCAATTATTCTGAATCTTGTCGGTGGTGCTCTGCTTGCCAGTGATTATCTCGGCGAGCGTTTTGTACTGCTCAAGAGCGCCAGAGAGGCTCTGCAGGAGCGGCCGAGCCTGCGGGTTACACTTATCGCAGTAACTCTTTTTGTGGCCATTTTCAAGCTCTTGAGTGTTACCCGCGGGGATGTCCCCGTTGTGGGCGATCTTCTCCCTTCTCTCTCCCTTATACTGGTGGCGTTTATCAATGCCCTTGAATATTACATTGAGCGGAGCGATGTTGCAGGTGAGGGAAAGGAACGGCTCGAAGCGGTATTTATCGGCAATCAGTCGGTTTTCGGCGTAGGAGCGATGGTTATCGGCTTTCTGCATTTTCTTTTTCCCGGCGTTCTTTTTCTCTAAGCTCTTATGGAACGTGTTTCAACAGCGGGCGTCGTACGCAGGGGGAATCGTTTCCTTCTTGCCTTGCGCCGCCCCGGTACCAGCATAGGCGAGAGCTGGGAGTTTCCCGGAGGGAAAGTCCGCAATGGAGAAGAGCCCGAGCAGACCCTGAAACGGGAGTTTCATGAGGAACTGCAGATTGATGTAGTTGTCGGCAAGCTGATCTGCACCGGCGGTTTTTCAAACCGCGGAACCGACTACCGTTTGCAGGCTTATGATGTAAGGCTTTTAAGCGAAGCGTTTACTCTGGCTGAGCATCAGAACACCGGCTGGTTTACCCTTCCGGAAATGGTCCGGCTTCCTATGGCGGAATCGGACCGGTCAATTGTGGAATGCATAAGAAACAGCTGCCGGGAAGAGCGCAGCTGAGACCTCGGCGGGAATCAGATAGTGCTTCCCGCCGGTATTATTCCGTTCTTCGGAATTACAATAATCCCGTCAACTATCCAGTGCGTACCGTAATCCCCGTCTTTTCTTTCTCCGGGATCTATCCCGATTCTGCAGCCGTCGCCTATGCGTGCGTTAAGATCGATGATGGCTTTTCTTACGATTGTTCCCCGGCCAATCCCGATATTCGGAATTCCCTGAGCTTCATTCAGTTTCTTCTGCTCCCAGGTTTCGTAAAAATTTGAACCCATGCAGTAGACTCCGTCCAGATTGGCTCCCGACTCTATAAGGGTCCGGATTCCGATGATGGAATTTACTATCGATGCATTGGTAATGATGCTGCCTTCGGCGGCAAGAGACTGACTGATGGTACAGAAATTCATTTTTGTTGCGGCCAGGTGCCTTCGGTGAGTATAAATAGGCATTTTCTCATCGTAGAAATTGAAGGCGGGGCTGAGGGAAGCAAGGTTGAGGTTGGTATCGTAGAAGGCTTTTATTGTTCCTATATCTTCCCAGAAACCGGTAAAGACGTAGGTGTTTATGTGCCTCTCGCCTATGGCTGCAGGAATAATTTCCTTTCCGAAATCGGTAAGCCCGTTGTCGAGGATCTTCTCCATCGTATCGGCATTGAAAATGTATATTCCCATGGAGGCCAGATACTCTTTGTCTCCATCGACCTGAGGCTGGTTGTCGGGTATGAGGGAGCGTTCGAACTTGAGGTAGTCAATATCATCATCGGGATGAGGCTTCTCGACAAAGGATACGGCACGGCCTTTTTTGTCGGCATTGATAATACCGAGACCCGTGGCGTTCTGTCTGCTTACGGGAGTTGAAGCAACGCTTATTTCCGCTCCGCTCTCTATGTGGCGCTTGAGCATATCGGCCAGATCCATCCGGTAGAGCTGGTCTCCGGAGAGAATGACGTAATGTGTCGGGGACTGATCACGGAAATGGGTAAAGTTTTTGCGCACGGCGTCGGCTGTGCCCTGGTACCAGCTGTTGTTCTCGAAGGTCTGTTCCGCCGCCAGAATCTCTACAAACCCGTTGGTAAAGACATCGAAAATAAAGGTGCTTGCAATATGGTTATGAAGGCTTGCGGTGTTGAACTGGGTTAGAATGTATATCTGTCGGAGTCCGGAATTGATGCAGTTGGATATCGGTATATCCACGAGGCGATATTTGCCGCCGAAAGGAACCGCCGGTTTGGCCCTCTCCTTTGTCAACGGGTAGAGCCTGGTCCCTTTTCCGCCTCCCAGTACAATTGACAATGCTTTAATCACACAATACCTCTTTCTCTAACTTGCTTACTACTCTAGGTTAAATCAGTTTATAGAGAGGGTCAAGGATTTTCACCGATTAAAAAGATTGGTACACTGCCTTTATGAACAGCAGCTTGAAAAAGGTCCTTGAGGAGATGAAGAGTGATCCGGTTTTTGCAGGAAACATAAGCTCCTGGAAACGGCTGGAAGCAAAAGAAGGGGAGTATGTCCCTTTTCCTGAAGAGCTGGATGAACGGATTGCCGAGGCTCTCCATGCTCAGGGAATCGACCGTCTCTATTCGCACCAGAGAAAGTCGTGGGAATATGCGTACGAAGGGAAGGACTTCGTTGTAGTTACACCTACCGCCAGCGGAAAAACCCTGTCGTACAATCTGCCGGTCATGCAGCGGCTTCTTGCCGAGCCCGAGGCGAGAGCTCTATATCTTTTCCCGACCAAGGCCCTCAGTCAGGATCAGCAGTCTGCCCTGAACGACATTGTATTAAGCGATTCGATTCCGATAAAGGTAAGCACCTACGACGGCGATACTCCCAAGTCGCTGCGCGTTTCAGCCAGGGAAAGCGGAAGGATCGTTATTTCGAATCCGGACATGCTCCATTCGGGAATTCTGCCCAATCACCCGAAATGGATCAAGTTTCTCAGCAATCTGCGTTACGTGGTAATTGATGAAGTTCATACCTACCGGGGCATATTCGGCAGTCATATGGCCAACCTTATGCGCCGGCTTGTGAGAATAGCCGCCTTTTACGGAAGCGATATCCGGTTTATCTGCTGTTCCGCCACCATTGCCAATCCGGGAGAGCTGGCCGGGAAGATTACGGGAAGGAGTGTTTCGGTAATCGACGGTAACGGGGCTCCCGCGGGAGCAAAGAACTTTATCCTCTATAATCCTCCCCTGGTGGATGCGGTCCAGGGAATACGGCGGGGCGTTGTTCTGGAAAGCAGGGACATAGCCCTGCGTTTTCTCCGGGGCGGCGTCAAGACCATTGTCTTCGGCCGCTCGCGTATCCGGGTGGAGCTGATCGCGGGATATATCAACAAGGCTCTGGCAAACCATTTTAACGAAAACAGCCGGATACGTGTAGAAGCTTACCGGGGGGGCTATCTGCCGGGAGAACGGCGGGATATCGAGAGGGGGCTGCGGGACGGCTCAATAGCAGGGGTTGTGTCCACCAATGCCCTGGAGCTGGGGATTGATATAGGCGGACTGGATGCGGCGGTGCTGGCGGGTATTCCCTCTTCGGTATCATCTTCCTGGCAGCAGGCGGGCCGGGCGGGAAGGAGCAGCAGCGAATCGGCGGCGGTGCTGGTCGCTTCGGCAAGTCCCACGGACCAGTATCTGGTGGGCCATGCGGACTACTTTTTCGGACGCTCACCGGAGGCTGCCTACATCAACCCCGAAAACCTCTTTATCCTCCTCGACCACCTCAAGTGTGCTCTCTTTGAGCTTCCCTTTAATGAGACTGACCGCTTCGGAACGGAAGAGGCGGGTGAACTGCTCGCCTTTCTTGAAGAGGAGGGGGTAGCCCGGCATACCGGGGGACGCTGGTACTGGGCAGATCGCGGATATCCGGCCGAGGGGGTATCTCTCCGATCCGCGTCTCCGGAAAACGTTGTTATAATCGATACCACCGGCGGCAGATTCGAGGTTATAGGGGAGATGGATCTTCCGTCGGGGAAGGAGCTGCTCTTTCCCGGCGCCGTCTACCTCCACCGCGGAAAGCAGTATCAGAGCCTCCGGCTCGATGTGGAAAACAAGCGCTGCGATGTGGAGGCCTCGGATCTTAATTACTACACCGATTCGATCGTCAAAAGCGATATAAAACCCCTGGAGATAGACCTGGAGGAGGAGAGCGGTGCAGGCCGGGTAGTTCTGGCGGATGTGCTGGTCCGGACTCAGGTCGCCAAGTACAAGAAACTGAAATTTTCCAGCCACGAAAACATAGGATATGGTGACATATCTCTTCCGGAAGAGGAAATTCACACCCGAAGCTTCATCATACTCCTGGGATCCGGCAGTTCCGGCGGACGGGCCTTCGGGGCGGTGGACGAAGAGTTGAGGGAAGAGGTGATTGCCCGGAGCGGGACCCTGATAAAGAGTGTTGCTCCCCTTTTCCTGTTATGTGACTATGGGGATATCGGCCTGAGCGAACGGCTGCGCGACCCTCACTTCGGGGTCCCGGCGCTCTACTTTTATGACAAGGCACCCGGGGGGATCGGACTGGCCGAAGGTCTCAGGCAGCGCTTCCCTGAAATTCTTTCCGCTGCGGCGGAGCGGGTGGCACTCTGCGGCTGCGCCGGAGGCTGTCCCTCCTGCTGCGGACCCGATGAATCTTCGGGCGGAGGGCGCAAAGAGGCGGTTTTGAGCTTTCTCGGCGACTGGAGCAGGGGAGGTACCGGGATGTATGAAGAAGAGCAGTAAACTTTCCGGCCGCCTGGCAAGGCTTCGTCAGAGCAGGGAAGAGTCTGTGCCGTCCCGCTCCGGGGAGATCGAAGGAGGAGAGAAGGCACCGGGTGAAGCCTGGCGGAAGATTGCTCCCCATGTCTATGAAAGGGAGACCGTCATTTCTCCGGTATCTGCGGATCTTATCAAGACCCTTCTGGCGGAGGAGCGGGGCGGTCCGCTTTTTGCGGAGGAGGGAGATCGTCCGGAAGGGATGCTTTTTTACGATCTGGAGACAACGGGGCTCAGCGGGGGTGCGGGTACGATACTTTTTCTGGCCGGTTTTCTTCGTATTGTGCACGATGAAACGGGCAGCTCTCTGAAAGCTCTGCAGATTTTTCTAGCCGATTACCCGGGGGAACGCCTTTTTCTGGAACGGATCGCTTCCCTCTGCGCTCCCGGACTTCTCTATGTTTCCTATAACGGAAAGAGTTTTGATCGTCATCTTCTGCTCAGCAGGTGCCGTATAAACGGGGTTGCGATAAGCATGCCAAGGCAGCTCGATCTCCTTTATCCGGCACGTAAATTCTGGAAACGGATTCTTCCGGACTGTTCGCTTTCGATGGTGGAATCGCGGATTCTCGGTGTAAAACGGAGCCTCGATATTCCGGGGAGCGAAATTCCGGACCGCTATTTCGAATGGTTGAAAACCGGCTCTCCCCTGCTGCTGGAACCGGTTTTTTCACATCACCTCCAGGACCTTCATTCGCTCTTTCTTCTGCTTGTGCGGCTTGAAGAGATGGCCGGTCGGCCGGACCGGTGCAGCCCCCTGGAGCTGTGCGCCCTCGGGGAATGTCTGCACCGCAGGGGAAGGGAAAACGCACTGGCCATCATGCTGGAAGCCTTCGAGGGCGGAGACGGAAGGGCAGGACGGAATGCATGCGTAATGCTGAAAAGGAGCGGCAAAAGAGAGGCGGCCATGGCGGTGGCACGGAAGCTCTGGGAACGGGAACGCTCACCCTTTGCAGCCCTGGAGCTGGCAAAATACCTGGAACATGATAAGAAAGACTATACCCGGGCAATGCTGATTGCAGAGGAACTCCTTGAAAACGCCGCGCTTTTGCCGGCCGGGTTCAGACGCGCCCTGGAACACCGCCGTCAGCGGCTGGTCAGGCGCAGGTACAGCTCTTCGTACCGGAGTGCCGAATCATCCCAGGAAAAATGAGCCTCCATTCCCCGTTTCCGTATCCCGGCTATCACATCGGGTCTGTTACGCCAGAGGTCGAGAGCCTCCCGGGTACACTCCACAATCTGGTCAGGATCGCTTTCGGCGAATGAGAACCCCGTCGCGGTACTGCTGCCTTCCCTGTAGGGGATAACCGTATCGGCCAGCCCTCCCGTGGCTCTGACAATGGGGATGGAGCCGTAACGGAGAGAGTAAATCTGGTTCAGGCCGCAGGGTTCGTATCTGCTGGGCATAAGGAAAAAATCGCTTCCCCCTTCTATAAGATGGGCCATTTCATCGCTGAAGGTGAGGAAGAGCCTGAGCGCCGGATATGCGGCGGCGAGATCGAGAAGCCGTGATTCAATCCAGGAGGCACCGGTTCCCAGGATAACAATCTGAACCGGGCCGGAATCCAGGATACGGCGCAGGGCTCCTTTCTCTTCATCAAGAAGCTCCCCGAAGCCTTTCTGATCCGCAAGCCGCCCTACCATGCCGATAAGGGGAATTCCGGGATCCGCATCAAGTTCAGCAAGCTTCTGGAGCTTCTGTTTGGCCTCTGCCTTGCCATTGAGATTTCGGCTCTCGAAGGGAGCCGGAAGGAAGGGATCCTTCTTCGAATTCCATTCCTCGTAATCAACACCGTTAAGTATGCCCGTAACCGCCCCGGAGCGTTCAGCCAGAAGTGATTCAACGCCTTCTCCGAAACGGCTGCTCATAATCTCGACGGCGTAGGTGGGGCTTACTGTTGTTATATGATCACTGTGAAGGATTGCTGATTTCAGAAAATTGATGGAGTCGTCATAGGCAACCTTGTTCCGGGAGAAGGCATCCCATTCGAGGGCGAGGGCGTGAAGGTCCTGCTTTGAAAAAATGCCCTGGTACCCGATGTTGTGTATGGTAAAGAGCGTTTTCGCCCCGGCCAGTGCTCCTGTCCCGGCATACTCCCGAAGATATGCGGGGAGAAGGGCGGACTGCCAGTCGTGAAGATGAAAGATATCCGGTACCATATCCAGCTTCCGGGCGGCCTCCAGAGCCCCGCGGCACAGAAGCGCGAATCTTATGTGGTTATCCCGGTAGGTGTGGCTGCCGCTGTCTCCGTAGAGTCCGGATCGTCCCGAAAAGAGGGGATGGTCGAGAAATAACATCCTGACCCTGCTGTCCCCAAGATTTGACCTGAAAATCCGGATACGGAAGGTCTCAAAACCGAGCGGAATATCCAGAACTATCGCTTCTTCCTTGAACTGACCGGAAGGAATAAAGGAATAGAGAGGCATGAAAATTGAAACATCATGTCCGTGTTCCGAGAGTGCTCTGGAAAGGGCGGAGCTTACATCCGCAAGGCCTCCTGTTTTTGCATATGGAACGGCTTCGCTGGCAACCATCATTATCTTCATTCCCATATTAGAACACGCCCTCGGTGCCCAGTCAAGCAGGGTAGGAAATCCGGTAGCCGCATCTCCTGACAAAGCCGAGGGAATGGTAGAGCGCAGCAGCGGGAGGATTATCCTTTCGGACAAAAAGGGTGCAGTGCTGGCCTCTGGAATCAATTGCGGACAGCAGCCTGGTCATAACCGCCGTGGCTATGCCTCTTCCCCGGAAGGCCGGGTCGGTGTAGACTCCGCCGACCTGGCAGTAGCGGAAGCCGATTGCGTTGGTACCCGCCTTTGCTATCGGCCTCCCGTTCATCCAGGCCCCGAAAACAAGCTGACTCCGGCACTGCTGTTTGAAATGGAGACGTCCTGCGGCTTCATTATACCGGTCGGGAGCGGTGACGACTTCCTCAAGCTGGTACTCGCGTTCGAGAGGAAAAAAGGTATCCGCTTCCGCCTCTTTTATCCGCCGTATGTGAAGATGCGGAATATGAACCGGAGATTTTCCGCCTGCGGGCTCTTTACTGGTCATAAGATCAAAGAGCCGCTCGGCGAAAAGAGGGCGGGCAAGGGCCTCATTGCTCAGGATGATGTCTTCATTCCTGCCGAGGAGACAGTAGATTTTTCGGCTGTTCTTGCAGCACCGTCTGAAGAACTCTTCCAGTTCTTCGATGGCAGGTGCGTCGCACTCATGATAGAGGGGCAGATAGAGTCCTGCTTCGCTCAGGAGGATTGCCGCCCTTACGCTCTCTGGCGCTTTCCGCTCCGGAAGGATCCACAGAGAGGCCGTTTTCCCCGGGGGCATCCGGACAGATCCATTGTACTGCAGACGTGAGGCAAGGGCGGCAGCCCGGTATTCCCTGGGTGCCAGAAAATCAAGGAAAGGGCTGAGATCCTGTGCCTCTGCCTGCTTCCAGTTCACGGCTGTTCCGGGAGGACCGGAAATATTCCGGTGGGGGTAAAGGCTCCGGTAAGTGCGGAAAATCCTGCCTCAAGGGATTCATTTCCGGTGCCGTAAACCGCAATGGCGTTTTCGACCCAGGACATCTTCTGCAGGTAGATGGGGGTCAGGACCGAGATTACATAAATCCCGGCAGAGCTCTCCCTGAGCGCTTCAAGGACCTGTGCGCTGTTGGGATTCGCAAGACAGAAAATGACGGTATCATACCCGGCCGCCTTTTTTTCAAGTTCGCCGATCACTCCGGGATCGGCCGAAAAGAAGGGAGAATAATCAAAACTGTAGCGGTCCGCCTCCGGAAAAAAACGGGATCCTGTCGAAATAAATGCGTTAAGCTGACCGGCCAGAAGCACCCTGCCGGCTTTTTCCGGTTCCAGCGGAAGATTCCCGTTTTTCATAACCGAGACACTCCGGTGTGCCTGGGACCGGAAGAATGAAAGGCTCTCTTCATCCGGAAAAGCTGAACGTATTGTACCGGCGTCCGGAAAAAGAGGCACACCTCCGGGATCTTTAAGATAACGAAGCTTGGTTTCGATTATCCTTGTGGCCGCCCTGCGGACGATAGCCGCACTTTCGGGCGATGCTTTCATCTCCGAGAGCAGGCGTGCACGGGTTTTTTCGTATATATCTATGTCACGGCTTATCATTACCACATCGTTTCCGGCGAGCACGGCCTGAAGGGATGCTTCAGGTATTCCACCCCGGATATTGGCCCCGTTCATCTGCATATCGTCGGTTATAATCAGCCCCTCAAAACCGAGGCGGTCCCGGAGAATATCCGTAAGAAGGACGCGGCTTATGGATGCGGGTTCATTGGAGCCGGTTATGGCGGGATAGGCAATGTGTCCGCTCATAACGGCAGGCAGCCCTTCCTTGATAAGAAAACGGTAGGGAACAAGTTCACGGTTCCAGATGGTGTCGATATCCGCTTCTATTACCGGCAGGGTACCGTGAGAATCCTCAGCCGTTGCCCCGTGTCCAGGGTAATGCTTCGCGGTGCAGATAATTCCTGATTCTTCCATCCCCCGGTAATAGGCGACCGACAGCTGTGCGGTCTGAACAGGATCGCCGGAAAATGCCCTGGGACCGATTACGGCGGCATCGGGATTGGTATAGATATCCACCGTAGGAGCAAAATTCATGTTGATGCCCAGGACCCGGAGCTCCCGGCCTATGTGGTACCCCGTCCTGTAGGCGTCGTAGGGAATACCCGATGCACCTATTGCAAGGTTGCCGGGAGTAACACTGGTTTCACCTTTTACATGGCGGACCCAGCCCCCCTCCTGATCGGTGGCCACAAAGAGGGGAATGGAAAACCTGTTTTCGCTGCTGAGCCTCTGAAGGTAGGAGATGGTATTTCCGAGGGTAAGGAGGTTACCCGCATTCCATCCGAAAATCTTTATCCCGCCGATCCCGTATCTCTCCACCCATTCCACTATTTCGCGTGATGGTTCTGCACCAAAGTAGCCAAGCAGCAAAAGCTGTCCGGCTGCCTCACTGTCGCTCATTTCGGCAACAATAGCCCTGGCCAGCTCGTCCGGCGGCGCGTCATCAAAAAAATTCACCGCCGGCAGCGTCTGGACTGCGGTGGTGAAAAAGAGGGAAAAGGCAATTGCTGTAATCAGAATTCCGTTGACGAGGCGTCTCATCTGCCCATCGCTTATCAGGAGTAGCTCTGTCCCCGCAGCTCGTCAATGTACTGAGCCGCGCTGTGTGTGGCAATCGCTCCGTCGCTGGCCGCCACGACAAGCTGTCTGAAGGGGGTGTTTCTGACATCTCCCACGGCATAGAGGCCGGGAATCGAGGTTTCCATTCTCTGATCGGTAACTACGTAGCCTGCTTCATCTTTTTTGACATTGGGCAGCAGGCTGGTCTGGGGATCTGAGCCGATAAAGATAAAGACAGCATCCATTTCTTCTTCACGCTGTTCACCTGTTTTATTGTTTTCCAGTAGTACCTTTCCGACTTTCATTGTGCCCATTATCTCTTTCAGTTCGGTATTGAAGTGAATGGTAATATTGCTGTTGTTTATTACACGGTGGGCCAGGGCCTTCTGTGCCCTGAAACGATCTTTCCGGTGCACCATTATTACCGTGTCCGTAAGATTGGCCAGATACATTGCTTCGTCGCATGCCGCGTCTCCGCCTCCGACAACGAGGATCTTTTTGTTGCGAAAGAAGGGTCCGTCACAGGTTGCACAGTAGCTTACCCCCCGTCCCGCAAACTCCTTTTCGCCGGGAACACCGATATGGCGGTGCTTTGCACCGGTAGCAACGATAACCGTCAGTGCCGTTATTTCCTCTTTGGAAGTATCGATATGAAAGACCTGGTCTCTTTTTTCGATTGATCGTACCGTAGCTGTGAAGAACTGTGCGCCGAAGTTTCTGGCCTGTTTTTCAAAACGCTGGGAAAATTCAATGCCGGAAATAGGTTCGGGAAAACCGGGGTAATTTTCCAGGTCGGCGATTACCAGACATTGACCCCCCGGGGCCATTTCCTCGATAACGGCGACCTTCAGATTGGCACGGGCGGCATATTGGGCGGCGGTAAGACCTGCGGCACCTCCGCCGATTATTGCAACATCATAATCAGTGTTCATTAAGATTCCTCCTGAGCTTATCAGCATACCATGTGCTGAAGAAAATGTGAACTATGAGCAAATATATAAAAAATACTATATAAGGTCAATCGTCCTTCAAGAATTTCCAAACAGGGCTCAACAATGATTTCAGGATGCCGATGATAGAAGTGAGGAGTGTTCACATGACAAGATTGGCACGAAAACTGGAAGAAATTATGAACAGAGAGCATAGCCTGATATCTACCTTCTCGGAATGGGAACGGAAACTGAACGAAAATGTCCAGAACCGTTCCTGGGATCAGCTTCAGAAGGTTATGAAAGATGCCGAGCAGGTGTCGGAGGCTATAGACTTGTGTGAACAGGAACGGATGGAGACCTTCGCAAGGCTTCGTGAAGAGGCCGGAGAGGGAGCCGATTCCGGATTTTATCAGGTTATTGTCCATTTGCCCGCCGAAGAACGGGAGCGAATTTCCAGAAGCTTCAGAGAGCTTAAGCTGTCGGTACTGAATCTGCGCGGCATTGTATGGGGAATCGATGCCTATGTCCGTGCGGTACAGGGAACCCTCAAGGACATAATCGGGGAAATGAGTCCGATGCGGCGCGGAACCATCTATGCGCGGAACGGAGGTCCCTGCCAGCCGGACACGGGGCCCCTGGTTCTCAATCGCCACTTGTAGGAGCGGAACATGCAGTCTACCTTTACCGGAATAGAAATGGGAAAACGGAGCGTGGTTACTCACGCCAAGGGTCTTTCCACGGTCGGACACAATATTATGAATGCCGCAACGGAAGGCTACAGCCGTCAGCGGGTGGAAATGTCCCCTTTTGAACCGATATTCGTTCCGGGTCTGAACCGGGAAGAGAGCGCGGGACAGATGGGACAGGGTGTTGTGGCTACCCAGATCAGCCGGGCACACGATTCCATTCTGGAAGGCAGAATTGTACAGCAGTCGTCAGGTAAAGGGTACTGGGATGTGCGGGACTCCTACATTCTCATGGCCGAACAGGTATATAACGAGCCGAGCGACATCTCGGTCCGTTCGCTGATGGATAAGTTCTGGGAATCATGGCAGGAGCTTGCCATGCATCCGGAGGACCGTGCATCCAGACTTGCGGTGCTTGAACGGGGTGAATCCCTCATGGCGGGAATACACCGGCGGTATGAGGGACTGAAAGAGATCCGAGAAATGCTGGAACAGGATATTCAGGTAACGGTAGACCGTGTAAATGCACTCTCTACCGACATAGCCGGACTGAACCGGGAAATCCTCAAGGTGGAGGCAATGGGGGACAACCCCAACGATCTTCTGGACCGGAGGGATCTCCTGGTAAGGAAGCTGGCGGATATAGTCGACATAACCGTGGACGGAAGAGACCCCGATGAGTTTACGGTCCACACCGGGGGAATGCATCTGGTTCAGGGCGGTGTTGTAACAAAAATTGCGGCGGAACCTGATCCGAGAAACGAAGGCTACAGCCGGGTGGTCTGGGATAGCTCAGGTGAAGATTTTATACCGAGAAACGGAAGACTCGCGGCTCTGGTGGAGCTGAGAGACGGGGATATCCGGGAAGAAATCCAGAATCTGGATACCATGACCGTAAACTTTGTCGATATGGTGAACGAGGTGCACCGCGCCGCTTATGGTCTTAACGGGAAAAGCGGAATAGATTTCTTTACCGAGTATCCCTTTGTAGCCAATGCCAACGGAAACTACGACCGGAACGGCGACGGAGAGTTCGATGCAACCTACCTTTACCGGATAAACGGAAGCAACAGGCTCGATCCGCAGCAGCAGGTGGGAATTGCCGGTACCATGACCCTTTCCGGCCGCGGAGAGCCGGTGGAAATAAACTACTCCCCCACCGATACCGTGGAAGATATAGTCAAGAGGATCAACGCCTCCGGTTCAGAAGTGGTCGCCAGGTTCGACCGGCTCAGCAGGCTTACCCTTAAGGGGACGGCGGCCGAGGGCATTGAAAACCCGGATTTCGTCATACGGGGAGTGGAAGACAGCGGACAGTTCCTGACGGGCTATGCGGGCATCCTTGAAGCATCCGGAGCGGAAGGAGCATATAACTGGGAACAGGCGGATGCCGTTCTTGCCCTGAGGGGAGGAGAGGATGGGGCCGATTACGCCGTTGCTCCTCTGAGTCATCCCTCGGGCTGGATAGAGATAAACCGGGAGGTCAAGGCGGAACCCAACTCGATTGCGACGGGTTTCGGCGAAAACGGCAGGCCGGCCAATCCGGGAGACGGTTCCGCAGCTCTTGCCGTTGCGGCCCTGCGCGACCGTGATGTCATGGTCGGCAAGCTGAGCAGCTTCGACGAGTACTTCGCAAGTGCCGTGGCGCGGATCGGACTTAAGGGAGAAAGCGCTCAGAGAGCACTCCAGACCGAAGAAGCGATAATGAAAGACCTTTCCGACATGAGGGAATCAATTTCCGGGGTCAACATGGATGAAGAACTTGCGAACATGATAAAATTTCAGCACGGCTACGCTGCCGCGAGCAGGTTTATAACAGCTGTGGATGAAATGCTGGATACCATCATAAACAGGATGGGAGTCTAAGGATTAAAAGATGGAACGAGTAAGTACCTATCAGCCCAATAACGATATGCAGTACCATCTCAGGCAGCGATCCGCCGAGATGAACCGTCAGCAGAATCAGATAGGCGGACAGAGCCGTATTCTGAACCTCCGGGACGATCCCATTGCAGCCTCACACTCGGTCCGGTACCGCTCCGCGGTGGATCGCCTCGACCGCTTTGATAAAAATGCGGCTACGGTCCTGGATGAGGGCAGAATTGCCGAGAGCTATCTCAAAAGCGCCAACGAAATTGTTCATCGTGTCCGGGAGCTGGCGGTAGCCGGTGCCAACGACACTCTCAACAAGGACGATAAGCGTCTTATCGCCGGTGAGATAGACCAGATGCTCCGTGAGCTTCTGGATATAAGCAACGCAAGGGGACCTGACGGCACCAGTCTTTTTGCAGGAGACCGCACCATGAGTCCCGCCTACCGGGTTCTTCAGGGGACCCTCGACGGGGGCCGGAGTTACGGGGTTACGGAGGTTGAATACATCGGAACCATTACTCCCCCGAAAGCGGAGGTGGGGACCGGTAACTATGTGGAGGCGGGCTTCGCCGGTAATTCGCTTTTCTGGGCGGAACAGCAGCAGATCTTTGCTTCCCGGGATGCGTCAGCCTACATTCTTCCGGATAATGCAGCCATCCGGGTGGACAACGAATATATCGAGCTTTCCGCCGGAGACAGCATACACGCCGTAATTGCCAAGATCAACGAATCGGCGGCGGCCGTCAAGGCTTCCCTCGACCCGGTGGAAAACAGTCTGGTTCTGTCGACAACATCTCCCCATCAGATGTGGCTGGAGGATGTGGGCGATGGACGGGTCCTGAAGGATCTTGGCCTGGTCGCGGAGATTGGAAAACCGCCCTACAATACGGCTCCCGGAGCATCGGTTTCAGGCGGTTCGCTCTTTGATATGGTTATTCATCTGCGTGATGCTCTCCTGAAAGGAGATACGATCGAGATAGGCGGATCGGCGCTGAAAGGCGTTACCATGGCTCAGAACAACCTGATAGAGACCATTTCCGGGCTTGGATCGAGAGATGAACGGCTGCAGCTGGTCAGGCAGAGAATTGCCCTGGAAAAACCGGAAATAGAGAACCGGAACAGCCGTGAAACCGATATTGACATGGCCGAAGCGATAACAAATCTCAAGGTGCTTGAGCAGACACACCGGGCGGCTCTTCAGACTGCAGGGAAAATTCTCCAGCCGACCCTTCTGGATTTCCTTAAATGATCAAACGAAAGAGCTGCTTAAGGAGCGGAAGATGAAAGTTCAGACTAAACCATATGGGCTTATAGAAGTCGACGAACGGCAGATGATACATTTCCCGACGGGAATTCTCGGATTTGAAACCTTGTCCCATTATGTGCTGCTTGATGCAATACAGCAGCCTTTTTTCTGGCTCCAGTCAATAGACATGGCCGAGATTGCCTTCGTCATGATAAGCCCCTATATTTTCCGGCCCGATTATGATCCCTCTCTCCCCGATGAGGAGTATCGCGAGATCGGTCTGGAGGGAAAGGATGATGAAAATCTCCTTCTCTTCAGCATCGTTACCATTCCGCCCAATAATCACCAGGGAATGACTGCAAACCTTCAGGGCCCGGTCATTATCAACCGACAGAGCAGAATTGCCCGTCAGTCTATTTCCGGTAACCTGGCCTGGAACACAAAGCATCTGATAATGGAAGAGTTTGCCGGACAGAGGAATGCAGCATGCTGATTCTCGCCCGCAAACTGAACGAGCGTATTATGATAGGGGATTCCATCGAGATTTCCATTGTTGATATCCGCGGGGATCAGGTTAAACTCGGCATTGAGGCTCCCCGGCAGGTGAAGGTCTACCGACACGAGGTGTTTGAAGCTATTCAGGAAGAAAACAGGGCCGCCGCGAAGTCTTCAGTCACCGAACTTCCGGAATTCGAACTGCTGAGCGGTACGAAAAAAACTGAAACCGAAAACTAGGTGAACTCATCCTCCAGCTGAAGATGAATCTCCGCAAACTTGTCGGCCATTTTTTTGAAATGGGCAAGAATGGAGGGATCAAACTGGGTTCCCCCTCCCTGAATGATAATATCGTAAGAACTTTCATGGGATAAACGTGTCTTGTAACTTCTTTTCATCCTGAGCGCATCATACACATCGCAGATGGATACTATGCGGGCCGCAAGGGGAATCATCTCTCCGGAAAGGCTGTAGGGATATCCGTTACCGTCCCACCGTTCATGGTGATGAAGGGCAATCTGTCTGGCCATTACATTGGGATATGAGCTGAGGATGTAGGCGCCGTTTATGGTGTGTTCCTTCATTATGTCCCACTCCCGGACATCCAGGGGGCCCTCCTTGTTGAGAATATCATCGGGAGTGCCTATTTTTCCGACATCGTGCATTGGTGCGAGAAACCAGATATCATCAATAAATCCCGGCGTAAGCTGTTCATGGTAGGCAGGATCATCTTTCATGCTTTCGGCCAGGAGTTTGGCATATTCGCCGACCCTGCGGATGTGGTTTCCCGTATCATTATCCTTCAGTTTGGATGCCTCCAGGAGGCTCATGAAGGTACCCCGGAGCAGCCGGCGGTTCTCTTCCGTAACATCATCCACAATAAGCAGCCAGGACGATGGAGGGCCCCCTTCTTCAGGATTGTGGTGATAGGGAGAAAACATAAAGTTGACTTCCATGGGAAGGCGTCTGCTTGAGGGAAGGAAGAGATGACGCCTGCTGCGGTACTTGTGCTTTTTATCCTTAAGCTCGGAAATAAGCTCTTTAACCTTGTCCAGGGGCAGGCATGAAGAGAGGATGGAGCCGATTGTGCCGGTGGTCAGGGATTCGGGAAAATAGCTTTGAAAACTGCCGTTGCTCCAGAGAAGCCGGAGGCTGCCGTCGATGACGGCGCTCGGGATGCTGCTTGCTGTAAGAATATCGGAGACCAGGACGGATGACATGTCGATGGTCCGGAGGCCTGCTTCAGGGCTTTTGGCATCTTCAGCTTCAACAAGCTCTTCTAATTCATCGAGTTCTTCAAGCTCTTCCAGCTCCACAATTTCTGCAGAGAAGTATGGTTCGACATCAGAAAATCTCCGATCGCTGATTGAAGTGCTCCTTTTGCGAACTACTCTCCTCTGGAAAGTTCAGCTTCGCTCTTGCGGAGATAAAGCGGTCCCGTGCTGTCCGGATCCGCTCCGTATGCATTATAGAGCTTTTTTCCGCAGGACGCCAGAGAAAAACCGCATCCGGAGCGTCTGAGAGGATCGATGTGCCACAGCGGGGGAGGCGCGATGCGCTCCAGAAGGGCGTCCGCTCCGGGACCGGTAAGCAGGATCTCACCGCACTCCTGACCTACCGCCCGGGAGGGAAGAAGGGCTGCTTCTTCCGCACTGATATCCATATAGTCGGTTAGGCGTTCTCCGCTGCGGTATACGGCGCAATAGAAGCGGCCCTTGCGCGCATCAATTACCGCCATTACCGGAATGGCGGCCGTTCCCCTGCCGTAAGCCAGTACGTCCAGGGTCGGAACCGAAACAAGCGGAACGCCGGAACCGGAAGAGAGCCCCTTAGCGGCAGCCATTCCTATGCGCAGGCCCGTGAAAGAGCCGGGACCGCGGCTTATGACGATAAGATCGAGCTCTCCGACAGCGATTCCGGCGTCTTCCAGCATCTGTGCAATCTCGGGCATCAGCCTTTCCGCATGCTTCAGGCCCGCATCGAGGCTTGTATTCCGTGAACCTGCGGCGGTTTCAAGAAAAATGCTGAGGATCTCTCCGCTTGTGTCAAAGGCAAGTATGTTCATGCTGTTTCTTTCCCCGGCTCCGAAGCTATCAGGATGGTTCTTGATCCATCCTCTTCTATGGTAATGGTAACATGCAGAAGGGAAGCGGGGAGGGCGTCTTCCACCTTTTCGCTCCACTCGATAAAGGTTATCCCCCTGCCGTAAAGGTATTCTTCGAAACCGAGCAGTTCGAACTCTTCCGGAGAATCTATACGGTATACATCGATGTGGTAGAGGGGAATGGTTCCCTCATATTCCGATGCAATAGTAAACGTGGGGCTTGTGACAGCTTCCCTTATCCCGAGAAATGCCGCCGCTCCCTGAATGAATGTCGTCTTGCCGGCTCCCAGGGGACCATGCATACAGACAATCGTTCCGGGTTTCAGCTGCCGGGCGAAGCTTGCTCCCGCGCTTCTGGTTTCCTCTCCGTTTCGGGTCCTGATGGTTTTTTTCATATCAGTTCCGTTCAGGCCAGTCGTCCTTCACGTTCAAGACCGGCAATGTAGCTTTTCATGGATTGTATCGCCGGCAGAAGCGGATAATCGATACGGTCAAGAAAGGAGACCTTAATGCGGGTACCGCCGGTGGGGAGATGTTCGATACTGAAACTGACACGCTTTTCCAGGGGATTTGTACCTATATGTTCAATGGCGGCTACGGCGGTAAACTCGCGGCGGTAGAGAATCGCGAGCTCCTTTTTTTCGATCTTTTTCAGTTCCAGCACTTTCATAAGAGTAATTTAGGAGAAAAAGGGGCTGTGGTCAATTGTAGCCCGTGCGATTTTTCTCGACTGAGGATTCAAAATCATAAATATATGAGTTTATCCGGTTCAGATTTTTCCGGCTAAGGCGGGTGAACTGAATGTGCATGATACCGCCGATGGGGCGGTTTCTCGTCATTCCTCTCACCTTTCCGTAGGTGGTGACCTGGTGTTCCTTACCCGTATCAAACTCTATTTTTACCAGTTCTCCCTTTCCGAGAGGGTAATTGCTTTTCATGGAACAGCCGCCGGAAGACACGTCGATAACCGTTCCGAGGGTTCCTTTTTTGTGCTCCACAACGGCTTTCTTCTGAACATTCTTTCCGAAACCGGAGCTTATCACCTTAATGGGGTAGAAATAGGCGGGGCGGTTCATCTCTTTCCGCCGGTACCGTCGCTGCTGTTCACGCTTTATGCTGCTTGAATGCTGAATAAAAAGGCTCGATACGCCGCGCAGCTGATTATAGGCAAGAACCTTGCTCTCGAAGCTGTAGCCCTGCCCATTGGCCTTCCAGAAAAACAGTTTGATTTTGGTCCACTTTTTCCAGCGGATCTGGTTTCCCCTGCTGTCGACCGGAACGGTAAGGCTCAAATTCTTCTGAAGATTCCCGTTTATCCTGGACTGAAATCTTCCGCCTTCTTCCGCCTGGATGGTAACCTGCTGACCGAGGGGCAGCTGCTTTGTTGAACCGTAGTTTGCCGTACCCCCGCTTCCGCTTCTTTCAAGCTTCTGCTTCAGACGATAGAGCTCAAGTTTGCGGACCTCTTTATCGACTCCCGGGTGAGGATTGTTTTCAAGATGTATGAAAGTGCGCCTGAGGGCGGAGTCCAGGGCTCCCGGACTCTGGATAAGGCGTACGGGGGCCGTACCGGCCTGGCCGGCAACCTCTCTGAGAAGCACGGTCTCCCTGCGGTCAAGACCCCGTGCGCCGGCAAGGCGTTTGAATGCTTTTTTCCCGCCCCTTGCCGATGTCCCTTTTGAAGTTCCTCCCCCCCTGCTTCCCGCAATGGCGAGAAGCCCGAAAAAGAGCAGAAAAACAAGGACCCCGATAACATTGCTCCTGGTGTCTCCCTGTTTGAGGGTAGGTACGATCTGAAGCAGGGGCAGTGCCAGAGCGATCATGCTTTTTCTCCTTACTCAGCGAGTCTGCTGCGAATTTCCGTACAGATGGATCCGATTCTCGGAGCAATTTCATATTCCACGAGGTCTCCGATAAGGACTGCATCAAGAGAAGAAAAGGCTTCGGTAAGTTCATCAAGAACGGGATTCAGCTCCTGGTACAGCTGCCCGAAGGTTCCCTCTTTACCGTCACCGGCAATATCAATCCCCGTGTGAAGCCGGACGTAGGGAATAAGCCTGGTCAGTTTGCCGGAAAGTTCGGTGAAGGTGATAATATGCTGCATGGCTTCATGGTCTTTACCGGTCTGAAGGAGAACCGGAAGCTCTTCAAGAACGGGCACCAGCTGATCAAGGGTTTCGATAACCTTTTTCAGCTCTTCTACCGGAGCCTGAACCTCATCAAGACGGTCCTGAATAATCACTTCGAGATTGCGGAAATATTCGAGCAGGGCCCGAACCTGGGGTCCCGGCCGTCCGTCGATGACACCCGCCAGTGAAAGAAGCTGATCGAGCCTGTTGGAAAGAGGGGTTCCTTCGCTGCCGGGATTTATCAGATTGTCGAGCGCCCCCCGTACGGGAGGGTATTCGGCGACAAGCTGGGCGATCACCTCGCTGCTCCCGGAAGCCAGAGCTTCCTTGAAAAGCCTTACATAATCAAGAAGGGTGCCTATATGCGCCCTGCGCAGTTCAAGATCCGAAACTGCACTGATGTTGAGGGTCCCGACGGAGTCAATATGAAGACCCTGCCACTCATCATTTCTGAAGGGATCAAAGGTGTCATCATCCACCCTTATTCCGGTGACGGAAAAATTCTTTTCGCTCAGCCATGATGTTATGGCCGATACCACCTCGCCGACCGTGGATTCTTTTTCTATTGTAACATCGAAAGGGCTATCATTAACCAGAATCTGCACTCAGTACTCCTTATCCCGCCGTATCTTACTGTCCCGACCTGTTCAGGTTTTCAAGGGCTCTGCTGTTTTCTTCCATGGTGCCAAGGGCGCTTTCCATCTGTCCGTATTTAATACGCAGCTGCTGTTCCTTGTCTTCCAGACTCAGCTCCATACGCTCAATATCATTGTCGGTTCGTTCTATCCTCTGGTTAATACCCGATATTCGGGTGGCTATAAGCCCTCCCGTCCGTACGTAGTAGGTGGTATACTGATCAATATCATAGCCAACTCCCGTATCGACAACGAGATCCTGGTCGGTGTCGATGCCGAAGAGCTCCTTGATGGCGGGAAGTCTGTCCGAATTGAGTGCCTCGTCGAGCTGTCCCTCATTTATCTCCAGATAGCCCCTCATCCTGCTCGCATCGACGCCTCCTCCGATTCCGGCGCTGGTTGAGGAGATGCCTATCTGGGAGAGCATGGAAAGCTGTTCGGCGGCGCTCGTCTCGTAGGGAGTCATCACAATCTGGCGGAGGCGGTTTTTAAGCTGCATGAAGGTGGTGTCTCCACGGAAGATACCCAGCTGTTCAAAGGCTGTCTCGCGTTCATCGTCCGTAAAGTACTCTATCTCGTTTATAACAGACTCGTTTCCGTCGGTAACTATATTGATACGGGTCATCAGCTGATTGTAGCTTCCGACAAAGGCGATAATGTCGTCCTTTATGGCTTCCCTGTCCGGTTCGATAAGAATTTCCACAGGTCCGTCCGAAGGTCCCCGTACATTGAGAGTCACCCCGCTTATTACATCATCAATTTCGTTGTCGGGGCGCCGTACTTCAATACCGTCTATCTTTATGACGGCGTCGGAAGCGGTTGAAACCGGGGAGGCAGGAATCGCATCTCCCCTGTCGGAGGGATCGGTAATGCTTATGTCGTGAATGGTAATACGGCGGTGCGTATTACCGCGGTTGTCTATCGTAAGAGCCCCCAGGGTCTGCGGCAGTTCTCCCGCGGAGAGTGTTATGGTTTTTTCCTCATTCTGTCCCGAAATATCTGGCAGGGACGTTCCGTCAATGGAAAATACCGAGGCGGATTCGCTGTAGGGCGGGGGAGGAGGAGGGGTCCATTCGGGTATGTCGACCTCGCTTGGGCTGCTTCTTATGGTCACCCCTTCGAAGCTTATTCCTTCCGGTGCTGTCAGTTCCGGGCCGGGAGGAGGCTCAGGGGGCGTGTAGCTGTCTCTGGAAAGGTTTTCGACCGAATAGCGGAGGGTAATCTCCCGGGATCCGCCGAAAGGCTGATTTATGGGTATACGCGCTTCGCTTCCCGGTTCAACCGGCTTTTCCGGCTGAACCGAAAAGGACGATTCGATCCGTTCCTCGAGAATGCCGATATCGATAGCCATTTTTTTGGCTGCATCGTCAAAAAAAAGTCTGTTCCCGGCACCTGTTTTGAGGCCGCTGAGGACAAGAACCTTTGTGTCGAAGGTATCCCGAACCACCGATGAGGTGAGAACTCCGGTTCCCCGGCGGTTCAAAGCCTTTGAAAAGGCATCCAGGTCGCCACCCCGGAACTGTACCGAAACTTCTTCATCCCCCACCCTGAAACGGTAGGTGCCCTCGGGGATTCTGTAGTCTCCGGGAAGAGATCTGCTGGCAAAGCGGTCGGCTCTCGCCTCCTGCACTACTTCGATCGATGCTTTTTCTTCGGAAGCCGCCCTGCTTGCGGTGGCGGTCAGTGCTTTTTCCTGTGATGATGAGGCGATAAGGTTCTGGAAAGGATTCTGAAAGCCGTAAAGCTTGCGGGCGCTTTCCCGGACCCGGTCTATGGTCCTGTTTACCTGCTGCCAAACCTCTTTTTCCTGGACATAGCTTTCCTTGCGATCTTCAAGACGATTCAGAGGGATGCGCTCGGCATCCATAATCGCCTTGATCATTTCCTGAGTCTGGTACTTATTGCTTACGCCGGGAATGGAAATATCGGACATGTCCTGTATAGCCCCGGGATACGGCCTTTTCTATTCAGATTTCCTCATCAATAAGCAGGCCGATAGCCTCTTTCATTCTTCGATGAAGTCTCTGAAGAGCCTCCGGGGGAATCTCCTTGATCACCTTATCGGTCTCTCGGTCTACAACCTTAACCACGACAGTTCCAAGGTCTCTGTTGAGGATGAATTTCAGTTTACGGTCAAAAAAGCTGCTCATCCGGAGAATATCCTTAAGATATGCCTCGGCGTCTTTTTCAGAAAGCTGTGCAGTTTTTTCCTGCAGGTCCTGTTCTCTGGCGGCACTTCGCTTCCGTGATGAAGAAGCCTGTTCCGCTCTGGCCCTGGAAGCCTTGTCGGCCTCGCTTTTTCTGCGGGCAATTTCAGAACGCATCGTGTTTGCGTTATTTGAGATATGCTGTATGTCAAGTTCCATAAGAACCACCTCTAAAAAGAAGACAGGGAAGGGGCGCGACCTCCCCTGTCCGAAAAAGGATAAGAAAACGTCCAGAAATCTTATCCGCAATGAACGGTTTACACTAGAATAGCTGAAGAACCGACTGGGTCTTGGTGTTAGCCTGTGCAAGCATTGCCGTGCCGGCCTGGGTAAGGATCTGGTTTTTCATATAGTCAACCATTTCCGAAGCCATATCCGCGTCACGAATTCTGCTCTCGGCTGCCTGAAGATTTTCGGCTGCAATGGCAACACCCTGGCTGGCCATTTCAAATCTGTTCTGATAAGCACCAAGGTCGGCACGCTGCTGCGATACCTGGCGAAGTGCGCTATCAAGCTGGCCGATAGCCATGTTGGATGATTCTACCGATGTAATTGCGATCATCTCTTCAGTTCCCTGGTTACCCTGAAGTCCGAGCGACTGTGCAGTCATGGTTCCGATGTAGATTCTTTCGCTCTGATCCATGTTGGCTCCGACCTGGAACTGCATTACCCGTTCTCCGTTTTCGGAAAAACGTCCGGTAAGCATGTTCATGCCGTTGAACTGAGCATGACTGGCGATTCTGTTTACTTCGTCAACCAGCTGGCTCACTTCCACCTGAATCTGCATGCGGTCTTCATCGGTATAGATACCGTTAGCCGACTGTACTGAAAGCTCCCGAAGTCTGTGGAGAATATCCTGGGTTTCCTGGAGATAACCTTCGGTGGCCTGAATGAAAGAGACTCCGTTCTGGATGTTTCTTTCGGCCTGGTTGAGGCCTTTGATCTGACCCCGCATCTTTTCGGATACCGCAAGACCTGAAGCATCATCACCCGCACGATTAATTCTCATACCGGATGAAAGCTTTTCAATGTTCCCCTGTACCTGGTTGCTTTTTGCGCTAAGGTTTCTATTTGCATACATAGCGCTCATATTGTGGTTAATAATCATAAACCCTCCTTGAGTAGATAACGAAGGCATCCTTTGCCTTCAATAAATGAGTGTCGATAGAAGGAAAACAGAAGATATATCGCGCCTCTTCTGCCCCGTTCGCTTCCTTCATAATATAAACGAGGAGTATTCCCGACCTCTCGAAAGAGATCGGGTAACCCCACGCTCCGACACCCGGAGGGATTTTTTCAAAGATCCTACGGGAAAGGACTCAACTTATAGTGTAGCCCTCTATCCGAGAAGTTGCAAGACCGATTGTGTTTTCATGTTCGCCTGGGCAAGCATTGCAGTTCCGGCCTGTACAAGAATCTGGTTCTTGGTGTAGTGCACCATTTCTTCGGCCATATCGGTGTCCCTGATACGGCTTTCGGCAGCCTGAAGGTTTTCGGCAGCAACATCAATTCCCTTGACGGCATGTTCGAGTCTGTTCTGATAGGCTCCGAGGTCCGCACGCTGTTTGTTGACCGATTTGAGGGCCGAGTCGAGTGTTCCGATTGCACGGTTGGCATCTTCGGGAGTCTCAATGGTCATGATTTCCGCGGTGCCGATGTTTCTTACACCGAGAGCCTGGCTGGTCATGGTGCCGATGAAAACCCTTTCCCGCTGATCCATGTTGGCTCCGATGTGGAACCACATGCTTGCGGTGACGGTGTTCTCGCCCATCTCGGAAGCAAAACGGCCGGTGAGCATGTTCATGCCGTTAAACTGGGCATGACTCGCGATTCTGTCAACTTCGTCAACCAGCTGGCTGATCTCAACCTGGATCTGCATGCGGTCTTCATCGCTGTAGATACCGTTGGCAGACTGAACCGAGAGTTCCCTCATGCGGTGCAGAATATCCTGACTTTCCTGAAGGTAGCCTTCAGTAGCCTGGATAAAGCTGATACCGTTGGAAGCATT
>NPID01002710.1_pt1 | contig 43395 bp, 36 predicted proteins | sample 8637491 | NCBI WGS metagenome assembly NPID01 (sample SAMN07420843, study PRJNA396082) | bioreactor metagenome | isolation source: sample BA6 brine-fed electro-methanogenic bioreactor BA | place: Japan: Kochi | collected 2016-06-14 | reverse complement strand
GATTATCATTCAGTTCCATTCGTTCAATTAGTTGCTTGGGCGAAATGAATATTTTACGCAATGGGAACAAAAGGGTAAATGCCCACTGGTGAGGGAAAATACCTTTTTTTGAAATACTTTTTTTCATAAAACAGATTACAAGGTATAGATAAAAATAAGTCCAATTACAAAATCAATGGAGTTAATAATACAATGTGAGACTATTCCTAAATAAACATTCTCTTTTTTCCTTACTAAATAAATTAATGGGAGCACTCCAAAGGTTCGAGTCAAAAAAAGCCAGGGCGACCATGTATGGTAAAGTGCAAAAAGTGCACTATGTATTGGAACCACCCAACCTTTAAGTTTGCTTGGCATTCTTGGGAGCAAATAACCCCTAAAGTAAAGCTCCTCAACGGTGGGAATAATCAGGACAATAAGAAAAAAGAAAAGCACATAGGTGATTATCAAGATTGGTTTTGAATACTCACCATTTAATCCCATATCGAGCAAATAATCTGACGGTATCCAGCTAAATAATTGCATTAAGTGTTTGGATGCAAAATCAAATGCCTTAAATGTTAGGCCAGTTAAAAGAAATATTACTATAACCCATAGGATGAAATACCAAAACTTAATTGGTTTCAGATATCTGACTATTCCGCCTAGTAACTTTTCGCCAGTAATTTTTTTCTGATACAAAAGAAAACCCAACTCGATAGGAAGAAGCACAAAAATTCCTGAAATAATTAATGCCATAATGGTTGGGAAACCATAATGCTTAACTACTGGGGCAATCAAAAAATAGAAAAACCCAGCTATTACACCTGGTAAAAGGTGCAAATAAATTGACTGAATAATTGAGTGTTGTTGAATTTTATTGCTCATACCTCTTTTATAAATTTAATTATCTCTCTTCTCAAAGGTCTCATTCCTCCTTTTTTTCATTCTTCTTATTACTAGATAAATAATGAATATAAAGGTGGCTATGGCAATGAAGATCTGTATCCCAATGATAATCTTAAGTGCATTCATTCTATTGTAGTTTCACGGCAGTACCAAAAGCTAGAATCTCTGCAGCCCCATTGGTAACCATTGCTGTGGTAATTAGTATTCCCACAATGGCATCGGCTCCCAGCCTTTTTGCATCATCAACCATGCGCTGCATTGCTTGTTCCCTCGCCTGCGCTTGCAGCTGAGTGTACTCCTCTATCTCGCCACCAACTATATTTTTTAACCCAGCAATAATATCGCGACCTATGTTTCGGGCACGTACAGTGCTACCGCGGGCAATACCTAGAATCTCTGTAATTTCCCTATTGGGAACCGAATGTGTTGTTGAGAGTATCATACTTTTTTTAGTTTGTTAGTAATACGTTTTATATGAATAGCACTCTATAACTGAGAGTTAAAATGCTTAATGACAAAGTTTTAATAGAGTAAAGGCTAATTCTCAAGAACAGGTCCTTTGCCAATAACCATTTTCCCCTTGAAATAGGTTAGCTTAATTTTCCGCGATTGATTTAAGAAGCTTGATAATCCATCCCGCTTTATGGTACATAGGTTAAAAACCTTTAGGTTATGTGGAAGGACATTTGCTCGATCGGCTGAAGGAGCAAGCATGCTGCATGGGAAATGGGAGCAATCGGAGCAAAAGTCTACTCCTTTAGATTTTGCACAAGAGTACGTATCGCATTTTGCAGGCATTATAGGGCATTTTCCATCAATATTTCTGCAGCCGTTGCATGGCAATATGTTTTTGGGAATTCCTTTGGAAATCAAGTACTCCAAAATTTGTTCGTTATGCTTACTTAAGTAAAATTCACAGGTTCCGCAGTCGATACCGCAGGGTGCTACTAATTTTTCTCTTTCGTTCATTTTAAATTGTATTTTAAATAGATTTGCTACTAAATATTTTACTTACTCTAACTATTTCTTTGCTTACCAATTCTCTTTCAATGCTACTTCCATGTCCGGGTAAAAACAATCTGCATCCCGATTCGTAAAGTTTTTTCCATGAATGAATCATAGTTTGCTTATTATCAGCAAAGGGAGGAAGAATTGAATCTTTAAAAAAACCAAACATTGCATCCCCAACTATTGCAATTTCATCATCAACAGTTAGGCTAATTGAACCAACTGAATGACCTGGTGTGCTTACTATCTGAAGGTTCAACCCATAATCGTTAAAATTGTAATTCTGATCAACTTCAATATCTAGCGAAAACAATGGATAGCTAAAACATAATGAGCCCAAGAAACCACCAACTCTTGAAACAAACTTTGAGAATGGCAACGTTCCTTTTGGAATGGGTGTATAACCCTTAATAGTGAAAGTTGATTCATATTTACTTCCCAAAATAATACTACCCTCATCACGCCTCAGTCGGGCTGCGTTCTGACAATGATCAAAATGCGTATGAGTAAGTACAAGGATATCAACTTGCTCTCTGTCTGTTAAAATCGACCTAACCTTTTTTATTAATCTGGCATATGAAAATCTTGTGCTTGTATCCACAAGAATATTCATCCCCCTATAAGAAACAAGGTATGCGTTACTTCTCCCCGTTACTACGCGGAAAATGTTATAGCCATTTTTTGTTTTCCAAACCTTCATTCGTTTGTGATTTTACTAACCAACAGATTTTAATACTGAAACAATATGATTCCTTAATCCTTTTGAATTAATTGCACCAGTAACATGTCCGTATTCTATTGTTTTCAAAGGGAAATCGGTATAGCTTTCACTCTGAACATCATATTCAATAAACTGATCGTATTTTGAAAGTAGCGGGAAAACGTTTTGGCTATTTCTTCTTTTGAAAACATCATCAAAATTCAGTATCCTTCTAATTTCCTCTGGGTTATCCAAAGCGATATCAGAAACCATTTTGCGGTATTTACTTTTTATAAAAAGCTCGCCAAGAAATGTCCCAGCCATTAATGGGGCATAGGCGGTTGATGAATTGAATATTCCTCTATGCAAATTGGTTACCCAGCCGCCAAGACTGATTCCAGTAGTAACAATTGGTTCAGACGACACCCTTCTAATTTCATTTACAATCTCTTCGGTTAACTTAACCGAGGTAGCAATCATTGCAGTAAAGTTGCTCAAATCGACCATGCTCTCTTGATATTCCTTTAGAGAACAATTGTGAAATGGTGCCCTTACAACTATTATGTTAGCATCTAATTTTTCCTGAGTTTTTAAAAAGATATTGTAGAAAGTATTTTTTGCCGATTTTTTAAAATCGAATGGTCGCTCGTTGTTTCCATGATGATAAATAATGGTTGGGTAATCATTTCCTTTCCATTGAGCAACGCGAAAGGCCGGATCGAGATCACCCACTAAAGTTTTGGCTCTTAATTCGTAAATTCCCTCATCGAAAAATGATGGTAAATTGATTTCAACAGCAGCAACCTGTTTCTCAAGCGATGGGCTTTCTATCCTTTTTGAAAAAAATTTCTTTTTTCCTGCTACCATAGCACCAATTGATGCAGTAAGGTTATCGAAAAAAATGTGTTTGTTCATAAAAAAGTAATTGTTCTATACATAGGTTAAGCAAATACTCACAAATATTTTCATGAGCAGTTTTCATATGATATGCCAAAAAATGAATGACACTGGTTTCCTGACACTTGAAGTTTGATTAGTAATCATACTTCGTTCAGAAACGACCAGAGTATGTTCACAATCGAACACACAAGTTACTATTGAAACGCATTTTAATAATTAACTTTGTACTTTAGCCATATGAATTTGTTAACCAATTGGAAATCCCATCATTTTGATAGATATCATTACCGCATTATCTTTTTTTATTGGCATTATCCTATTGGGGATTTTGCCATTTCCCTTGCTATACGTTTTCTCAAACCTGTTCCGTTTTTTTCTACACAAAGTATTTCGCTACCGAAGAAGCGTAATTAACAATAACCTTAAAAAAAGCCTACCCCATATTGATGATAAGAGTAGGCGACGCCTGGTTAAACTCATCTATCAAAACATTTCCGATGTATTTCTCGAGGGTGTGAAGGCCTTCAGCATGTCGCACAAGCAAATTACCAGGAGGCACAAGGTACTTAATCCTGAAGTCATTGAACCCTTCATAAAGTCGGGGCAAAGTATTTTAGGGGTTACAGCACACTACGCAAATTGGGAGTGGGGCAGCCTCTCGGCAAGCGGGCAAATAAACGCCCATGTTGTAGCCTTTTACAAGAAGCTAAACAATTCATACATCGACAGGTTTGTTCGGTCAAATAGGATGAAATACGGAACAACTCTCGCATCTATTGAGCATACAGCTGATACCTTTGAGGACTATATTGGTAAAGGGACAGTTTTTGTAATGGCAGCCGACCAGCGAACATCGAAAAAGATGCTAAAAAATGCTTACTGGATAAATTTCTTTAACCAAGAAACTCCGTTCTTGTACGGCCCTGAGAAGTATGCTAAACGCTATAATCTTCCCACTTTTTACATTGATATTCAACGTGTAAAACGAGGCTACTATGAGATAAAGCTATCCCCTTTAGTTATTGATCCCAGCAAGCTTAACGATGGTGAGCTAACAAAACTTTATGCACAAAAGCTGGAAGAAGTTATAACCCGCAAGCCTCAAGACTGGCTATGGTCGCACCGAAGGTGGAAATTTTCAACAAACCCTAACAATTAGCGGTAATTTTCGTTTGATAACATTAGCAAACCTAATCAAATTAACATGTATAAATCTATAGTAATCCATACCCGATCGACTTATTGGACACACAAAGAAACATACGATGAGTATAGCGTTGTCGATTCTGACGATTTGGCTAAAGAAATAGAGTTACAATGTAACAAGCTGCACGATATGGGTTTCGAAGTTATTTCAATTAACCCGATAACCTCGGGCAGCTTTACAAATGGGAATGGGTATGCTCATACCGAAAGCGTAATAATAACTGCGCGTAAAACACAAGCTAGCTAATGCGAACACCCATTACAAGCATATCATCTACCTGTTTTCTGTCACCCTTATACTCTTCTATGGTGTTGGCAATTATTTGCTTCTGCTCATTAAGCTCGAGAGGGTAAACATCCATTAAAAGCGATCGGAAGTTCTGTAGCAAGAACTTTATATTTCGCTCACCTCCAAACTGATCTACATAACCATCAGAGAAAAGGTAAAGCATATCGCCTTTTTTAAGGTTAATTTTTAGGTTTGTAAAAGATTGCGAACCAGAAACATGGTGACCAATTGGCATTTTATTGCCTCTGAGCTCAACCAAGGAGATATCGTTAAGCTGGGATATCCTCGGATTAATTGAATCGGATGAAATGTTAAACTCTCCACTACGAACAACTATTGCCGAAAGATAAGCCCCAGCAAACTCCATTTCAAGTGTATCGGGATTTATAATTACAATAGACATATCCATTCCATCGGCCTGGTCAACTTTTCCAACTTGTTGATTTAGCGATACGATAACCATCTCCCTAAGTTTATAGAGAATATCCGCTGGATTAGTCACCTCTGGCTTTCCTGATATTTCGCGTAAAAGAGTAATTCCAAGCATACTCATAAATGCTCCAGGAACGCCGTGCCCAGTGCAATCGGCTGCTGCTAACAATATTCTACCGTCAATTAGCCTTGTTGCCCAGTAAAAATCGCCGCTTACAATATTTTTTGGTTTATAAAAAACAAACGATTCCCAAGGTAATCTATTCATCATGGCTTCGCCAGGCAAAACGGCACTTTGAATTCGGCTCGCGTAGGTAATGCTATCGGTAATTAAGCGCTGTTGATCGGCTATCTGATCGCGCTGCTTTGTAACGAAATCTCTCTGCTGTTCAATCTCCTCCTTTTGGCTCTCAATTTCACGGTTCTGCCTTGTAATCTCGTTATTCTGTTTAAGCAACACCTGATTTATGCGCTGCTTTTCCTTATAGTTATAAAAAATAAACCCAGCTAATAGGCCAACAAGTAAAAACGCTACTATAAAAAATACAAGCACCACCCTTTGTCTCTCAAGTTTAGCTTCTTGTAAAGCTTCGCGTTGCTTGGTTAAAAGTTCTTGCTCTTTCTCCCGCTTCTCAAACTCGTATTGCATCTCTAACCGAGCAATATCGCTTGAGTTAAGGCTATCCTTGTATGTGGTATAGCGAACATAAGCATCAAACGATCTTTTATAATCGCCCTGCTTTTGGTGTACAAGCGATAGGCTGAAGTAAGCTTCGCTAATATCGGGCAGCAACCTGTGTTTCTGAGCAAAGCGAAGACTTTGGTTAAAGTACTTTTGGGCTGAAGTAATCCTACCCTCTTCCATGTCAATCTGGCCAAGGTATCGGTATAGCGGAGCAATATCAATACTATCGCCAATTAGCTCCTTAATAGCTAGCGATTGTTTAAGGTTCTGCTTTGCTAGGCTATTGTTCTGCATGTCGAGGTAAATAACGCCCAAGCTAAGGTAGTTTGCCGATTGCCCATGCAAATTGTTATTCTTTCTGTTAATCTCTAAAACCTGATTTGCATATTCTAACGCTTTATCGAAATTGCCGCGTTTATGAAAAATGCTACCAATTTCGTTTAGCGAAAGCGTAACCCCCACGCTCCGACCCGATTCTCTCTCAACTTCTTGGTAATACGACAAAGCATTTTCGGCATATTGCATGGCCCTGTCGAGCAAGTCGAGCTTCTTAAAAAGGCGGGCTATGCCTAACGAAGTCCAAGCCAAACCATCTTTGTCGCCGCTCTTCTCGTGAATATCCATTGCTTGCAAAAAGTGCTCAATAGATCGTTGATACTGGCCAATAACGCTATAAACATTAGCCATGTTAACCAATGTTCTAGCAATTTCAGGCTTGTTATTCTGTTCTCGATTAATTGCCAATGCCTTAACATAAAAATCGAGAGCTTTAAGGTAGTTGGTTTTAAGCTGATAAACATTTCCGAGGCGGTTATAAGCAAGGGCTAGATCATTGGCAAAGCCATTTTCTTTTGCTATTTTGCTGGAACGCAGAAAGTGAACTTCAGCTTTATCAAAGCTATTCAGATTGTAGTAAACGTAACCAAGCTGATGATTCGCTCTCATCTCTCCCTCAACATCCTTGTTTGTAATGGCTAGTAAAATAGCATCACACGCATAAGCCAATGCCGAATCAGGCATATTAAGGGCTAACTCAGCTGAACGTTTAATTAACCTATTGACAGTAAGTGAATCTTGAGTAGAAGCTGTTTGAGCAAAATTGCAACACAACGCTAGAGAAAGGAGGGATACTCTAAAAAAGCTTAGCATGCGTAAGTTTTTACAATTCAAGAATAGATTTGGATGCTAAATTAATGTTTTTTAAATACCATACCAGCATAGTTTTAAAAATGTATTGGCGAAATTGGTGGTTAGGTTGTTCAACTAAAAAAACATTTCGTATTTTTAACCGTGATAAGGAAGGCATCAGCTATTTTCCAGCAATGCATTCTGTTCGCTTTTAACGGCTTGAAAACCTTCGTTACGATATGAAAATCTCTTTTAAAATGAGCATTAGAGCCAAAATGCTTCTGTACGTTTTGGCAACCTCTATTGTTGTATTAACAGCCATTGGGTTTTACATTCAGTATAGAACTTACAAAATGGCCATTGGCAATGCCCAAACCATAGCCAAAAGCTACTCCGAGAAGTTTGCCAACCAGGTTCAGGCTGAACTTGAACTTGACCTAGGATTTTCGAGGGCATTGGCTCACTCGCTACAAGGTTACTATAAGTACGACTCAATTGCAAGAGATAGCATTTACTTTGATATTACTAAAAGGCTTGTTGAAGATAACCCTCGGTACGTTTCGGTTTGGTACAACCTCGAGTATTTCGCAACCAAACCAAACTACAACAAAAACTATGGCCGCCGTTCAGTTTCAGCGTTTATGGAGCATGGCTTTAGCAAAATTTTGATTGAGCATAAAAACGTTACCGGTGACATACCCACCAGCGGATACTACCTAGCAAAAAGTTCTAACCAAGAAGTAGTTCTCGATCCATACCTATACACATTCGATATGGTAAACGAGCTTCTACTAACAAGTATTTGCGTACCCATTCAAAATCAAAACGAGTTTGTTGGGCTTGCAGGAGTTGATATTACGCTCGATAAGTTTCAAAAAACTATTGACCAAATTAAACCATACCCAAATACTCAGGCCTTTTTACTATCAAACAATAGTACAATTGTAGCCCACTCCAACATACTAAATGCAGGCAAATCGTTTCACGAGGTTTACCCAGAAATTGAAATGCTTCATGGCATTAATGCAAAGGTTAAACGTGGAAATTCATATTCCTTCGATTGGGAAAGCGAAGGTAACCGTTTTCTTTATATAGTTGCCCCTGTAAAAATTGGCTCATCATCAACATACTGGTCGGTTGGTCTATCAATACCCTATAATGCCATTACTGCTGATGCTCGTAATTCGCTGTTAAATGGAATTTTAGTGGCAATATTTGGAATGGCTGTGCTTACTTTTGTCCTCTTTTGGGTGGCCAGTTCAATAACAAACCCTATACGCCAGACTACAACTGTACTAAACGACATGTCCCATGGCGATATCGATAGGAGTAAAAAACTAGCTATTACCAGTGGGGATGAAATTGAGGAAATGGCCTTATCGGTTAACAAGCTTATTGATGGGCTAAACCTAACCGAAAACTTTGCCACCGAAATAGGAAAAGGCAATCTCGATGCGCAGTACAAGCTATTGGGCGAAAAAGACATTCTTGGAATTTCGCTAATTGAGATGCAAAAAAGCCTTAAAAAGGCTAAAGAGTTTGAAAACGAACGCAAAGCCGAAGAGGAAAAGCAGAACTGGGCAACAAAAGGAATGGCCCTATTTGGCGATATACTTCGCCAAAACAACGACAACCTCAACGAGCTTTCGTTTAACACAATAAAAAATCTTGTCGATTACACCAAATCGAACCAAGGAGGAGTGTTCGTAATTAACGATAACGATGAGCATCACCCATTCCTTGAGATGACCGCATGCTACGCATTCGACAGAAGAAAGTACCTCGACAAAACCATTGAAATTGGCGAAGGGCTGGTAGGCCGATGCTTCAAAGAGCAAAAAACAATTTTTATGACCGACGTGCCAAGCACCTACATAAACATAAGTAGTGGCTTGGGAAAAGACAGACCGCGCTGCCTTATACTCGTTCCGCTAAAATACAACGATATCGTATTAGGTGTTATTGAAATGGCCTCGTTTAGGGTATACGAAAACTTTGAGGTTGAATTTATAGAAAAGCTAGCCGAAAGCATTGGTGCTACCCTATCGAGCACAAAAATAAACGTTCGCACCTCGGAGCTGTTAGCCAAATCGCAACAACAGGCCGAAGAGATGCTAGCACAAGAGGAAGAAATGCGTCAGAACATGGAAGAGCTCCAGGCTACTCAGGAAGAGATGGAACGAAAACGCCATGAACAAGAACAGATTCAGGAGGATTTACAGCAAGAAATTACCCTTTTAAATGCGCTAATGGAGAACATTCCTGATTACATCTACTTTAAGGATGAGAACAGCCATTTTATCAGGATAAGCAAATCGATGGTAAAGCTTTTCAACGCTAATGCCCCTGAAGAGCTAGTAGGAAAATCTGATTTTGATTTTCATACCAAGGAAAATGCTGAGAGATTTTACCTCGAAGAACAAGAAATTATGCGCACAAACGCACCTGTTGTTGATAACGTAGTACACGAAAAATTTGACGATGGGAAAGAGCAATGGGTGTCAACTACAAAAATGCCATTAATAAATACAAAAGGCGAGGTAGTAGGAACTTGGGGAATTAGCAAAATTATTACCGACCTTAAAATGGCCGAGCTAAAAGCCCAAAAATTAGCCAAAGAAGCAGAAAGCCTCAAAAATAAAGTAACAACTCATGAAGGCGAATACCAGGCAATTGTTAAAGCAATTGATTCAACCACATTTTTAGTGGAATTTACCCCCGATGGGTTTATACTCCGAATTAACGATCCGCTAAAAGCAATACTTGGCAAAACCTCGACTGAGTTAGCCGGCAAGCATCACGAAGAGTTTTTCAGGGCAAAATCGGACGATGACAATTCCTATCAGGAATTTTGGGACGATTTACGCAAGGGGGTTATTCGCCAAAGAGTATTTAAAGGAACCATTGCTGGTACAAGGTTAACCCTAAACGAAACCTATTCGCCAGTTCTTGACAACGATGGAAAAGTTGAAAAAATTATTTCCATTGCTGTTAGAGGATAAGGCGTGTTTTGATTTTTAAACACCAAGAGTTTTACACTATTACAATTGCTATCCTGACTAATCTCGTAAGGATAGCAATTTTTGTTTGATTTGATTCATACAGATCACTTCGCTCAAAAAAGGCTCAAACTTGCACAAGACTTAGGGTTTACTTTTCCACAAAGCCATAAAGCATCGATATTTCCTGTGCCCAAATTTCAGGTTCAATGGTTTCAAGAATAATAGGAATATCATCAAACCTCGAATCATTTATAATGCGCTTAAAAACGTCAATCCCTAACAAGCCTTTACCAATACTATGGTGCCTATCAACTCGGCTACCTAACTCCTTTTTACTATCGTTTAAATGCATTCCCATTAGCCTGTTAAAACCAATAATCCTATCAAAATCATCCCATGTTTTGGAGTATCCTTCGGCCGATTTAATATCGTATCCAGCAGTAAATGCATGGCAGGTATCAATACAAACACCAACCCTACTTTTGTCATTTACTCTATCAATAATATAAGCTAATTGCTCAAAGGTATACCCTAGATTATTGCCCTGTCCCGATGTATTCTCAATCACCGCTTTTACGCCTTCTGTCTTATTAAGAGTTATATTTATGCTTTCAGCAATAGTATTTAAACAGTCCTCATCGCTCACCTTACCTAAAGAACTTCCCGGATGAAAGTTTAACCTATCGAGCCCAAGTAGCTCACAACGCTGCATCTCATCGAGAAATGCTGCTCTCGATTTTTCTAGTGCTGTTTTTTCAGGATGCCCTAAGTTAATAAGGTAACTATCGTGAGGCAGTATATGCTTTGGCAGATATCCGTACTGCTCGCAAAGCATTTTAAACAAAGCTATACTCTGCTGAGATAGCGGTGGGGCAACCCACTGCCTTTGGTTTTTTGTAAATAAGGCAAATGCCTTAGCACCAATGCTCCTTGCGTTTTCAGGTGCATTCTCTATGCCTCCTGCTGCGCTCACATGTGCTCCAATATACTTCATATTAATAGTCTATATATTAAATCTCGAATACACTAACGAAGATAGGGATAAAACCTCTTTGCAATAACTCACCCCAAAAACAAATGGAACAAAGACTGATATCAGTTAAAAAAAACACTGGCGAATACAGTAATATTGCAACCCTAAAAACCAAATTCGCCTTTTATTCACAGGCAAAACAGATATGGCTATACAAATAAATTTTAAATAGAACTTATCAAGAAAAACTTCCGCTTTTCACAGCAATAATATAACGATAACCTCAATGAGCTGATCCAATAAAATTAAAAATTTTTTTTGCACTAGCGAAGAACCAACTATAATATGGTTTACGCAGAAAAACGCTTTACGAATAGGTTTAATTATTAACAAACAACACACTGTTCGCAACAGTGAAAAAACCAGGTAGCTATCTGTTTTTTGATCGGTTTTTCCAAATTTTAACAATATGCATAATTGCTAGGCCAAAAGCTAAGGCCGCCAGTATTATGGCAAGAGTTAAAAGCCAAACGGAAGCCTGTTGAAAATAAATTTTTTGATACGCCCATAAAATCAAGGCCATTGTAGCTGCAATGATTAACGAAAGGTATCTTGTGCTAAACTTCGCTCCTCGAGTTTCTCTTGTTGGTCGTCTAAGGTTTATCATAGCATACGTAATATTGTTAAAACTTCCGAAAGATATCAAAAAAATACGGTTCGGTTAAGGGTAATATTCGTTGTACTTGTATAACAAGTGTACACTAAACAAAAATAATATGAACAATGCTCGCTTTTCAATCCTGCTAATCATAGCATTAATTTCGGTACTATCGTGCAATTACAACCCATCAAATAATCAGACTGAACCCAAAGGAAAACTCTACATAATTGGTGGAGGGAAAAGACCTGTGGAAATGGTTAAGCAGCTAATTGAACTTTCGGGTGTGGAGCGAGGAAAATACATTGTTGTGCTTCCCATGTCGAGCGAAGATGTTGATACGGCCGCTTACTGGGCAATGAAACAGTTTAAGGATCAAGGCGTAGTAAATATCACCTGGTTTAACTTTGATGAGGGGGGCGAGTTTGAGCAAAGCAAGCTTGACTCAATTGAAAATGCTGGCATGGTGTACATATCGGGCGGCGACCAGAATAGATTTATGAAAATTGCCAAGGGCACTCCACTTGCCGATGCAATTCGCAATGCCTATAAAAAGGGATCGGTAATTGCTGGCACAAGTGCGGGTGCAGCTGTTCAAAGCAAAAAAATGATAACCGGAAACCAGCTCATGCACCCTCAAATGAATGGCTATAAAACAATTCAACCAAAAAACATTGAGCTTACCGAAGGTTTAGGATTAATTGAATCGGCAATTATTGATCAGCATTTCATATGGCGCGAGCGCAATAACCGCCTCATTTCTGTAGCCATTGAAAATCCAAACGAGTTAACTATTGGCATTGATGAATCCACTGCCATTTTAGTTGAAGGAGCAACAGCCAAGGTTTTTGGCATAGGTCAGGTTATGGTGCTTAATGCAACTCAGGCAGAAGTTACTATAGCCGATAGCCTATTGGGGGCCAAAAATATACGCATGGATATCCATATCCCTGGAGATACTTTCAGCCTTGTTCCATAGCTAGCGCTAATGAGCCTCAAGCCAATTATCGCCTTCACCCATATCAACCTCAAGTGGAACCGAAAGCTTTACGGCATTCTCCATGCAGTCCTTTACAAGAGACTTCATGGTCTCAAGTTCGGGCTTGTAAACATCAAAGTTTAATTCATCGTGAACTTGGATAATCATCCGGCTTTTAAGCCCTTGCTGCATTATTCTTTGGTGAATTGATATCATCGCAACCTTTATGATATCGGCAGCAGAACCCTGAATGGGTGCGTTTATGGCATTGCGCTCGGCAAGGCCTCGAACCGTTTGATTATTCGAGTTGATATCCGGAAGGTAACGCTTACGTCCGTATATGGTTTCAACATAACCTTTCTTACGAGCTTGCTCCACGCAGCTATCCATGTATGCCTTAACCCCTTTGTACGTTTCAAAATATCCATCAATCAGCTCCTTTGCCTCGGTTCGGCTAATACCCAACCTTTGAGAAAGGCCAAATGCCGATATGCCATAAATCATCCCAAAATTTGCCGTTTTTGCTCGACTTCGCTGTTCGCGGGTTACCTCGCTTAGCGAAACCTTAAATATTTTTGATGCTGTTGCTGCGTGGATATCTTCTCCGCTTTGAAAAGCCTCAAGCATCGATGGGTCTTGGCTAACATGGGCCATCAAGCGAAGTTCAATTTGAGAGTAGTCGGCCGAGAGAAAAGTATACTCGCTTCCAGAAGCCACAAACGCTCGTCGAATCTCCCTTCCACGCTCTTCACGTATAGGGATATTTTGCAGGTTAGGGTTGTTCGAACTTAGCCTCCCTGTTGATGCAACAGCCTGATTAAACGAAGCGTGAATTTTACCCGTTTGCTTATTTGTTAGGGTTGGCAGCACCTCTACATATGTAGATAGCAACTTTTTAACGGATCGGAAATCTAAAATCTTACTCACAATCGGGTGGCTATCGGCATACTTCATAAGCTCCTCCTCGCTAGTGGAGAACTGCTTTGTTTTGGTTCGCTTTGCATCGGGTGCAATCTTCATCCGCTCAAAAAGCACTTCGCCCAGCTGTTTTGGCGATGATACGTTGAGATCGGGCACTCCAGCCATCTCCTTAATCTCCGAATCGAGTTGCATCAACTCCTTATTTAGCTCAACGGCATAATCGTTTAGCACCTTACTATTTATTGTCACACCCTCGTACTCCATTTGAGCAAGAACCCGAATAAGCGGTTCTTCGAGTTTATAGTACAAGCTATCCAAATTCTCCTTTACTAATCGTTCCCACAGAATCGATTTTAGCTGCAAAGCTAAATCAGCATCCTCGCAAGCGTAGTTAGTAATTTTTTGGGGATCGATATTACGCATATTTAGCTGCCTAGCCCCTTTCTTACCTATCAGCTCTTCAATCTCAATGGGCTTATAGCCCAAAAGGTTTTCGGACAATACATTCAGGTTATGACGCATTTCGGGTTCGAGCAAATAGTGAGCCAGCATGGTATCGTTTAGCTTTCCGTACAGCTCAATGCCGTAGTACTTTAGCATTAGCAAATCAAACTTAATATTCTGCCCAACCTTTGCAATAGTGTCGTTCTCAAAAATAGGTTTTAGCTTGTTTAAAATGTGAACAGCATCCTTTTCATCGACAGGAATGGGAACATACCACGCCTCGTGCTTTTTTACTGATAAGGAAAGCCCAACCAGTTTTGACGTATGGTGCTCGAGCCCTGTGGTTTCAGTATCGAAGGAAAACTCTGCTACGTTGGATAAGACTTTGACAAGCTCATCAATATCCTTTTCGTTCTCCACTAGCTTATAGCTGTACTCGACATCGGTTATGGTGTTAAGAGCCGATTCGGTTACGGGTGTATGAAAATCAGCATCGCCAAAAAGCGATGTTTGCACAGCCTTGGGCTTTTCCTGCGATTTTGCCTCACCGAAAATATCGCGTGATAGCGCACGAAACTCTAGCTCGTCGAATAGCTTTTTTAGCTCTTCGGAATTTGGCTGGGTTCGTTCAAGCCTATCGAAATTGATATCAACAGGCACATCGGTTTTTATCTCAACCAGCACTCGGGCTAAATTAAGCTGCTCCCTGTTCTCAAGCAGCTTCTCTCGCTGTCCTTTAGAGAGCTCATCTATTTTATTGTAAATCTCCTCGATTGAACCATACTGAGCAATTAGCTTGGCTGCTGTTTTCTCTCCAATCCCAGGCACACCCGGAATATTATCGGACGAGTCGCCCCATAATGCCAAAATATCCTTGAATTGAGAAGGATTGGTAATGCCATACTTCTTACAAAAATCGGCTGCCGTAACCGTTTCAATGTCGGCACCGCTACGCGAGGGCTTTACCATTACAACCTTATCGGTTAGCAGCTGGCCGTAATCCTTATCGGGGGTCATCATCATAACCTCAAATCCTGCAGGCTCAGCCTTTTTGGCTAATGTACCTACAATATCGTCGGCTTCGTAACCTTGCTTTTCGAGAATAGTAATGTTCATTGCCCGAATTATATCTTTTATAACAGGAATGGCCGAGCGGATGTCTTCAGGTGTTTCCTGACGGTTTGCCTTATAATCGGGGTACATTTCGCTCCTAAAGGTTTTACCCGAAATATCAAAAGCTACAGCAATATGGGTAGGGTCGAACCGTTTTAGCGCATCGAGCAGCGATTTGGTAAAACCAAATATTGCGGAAGTATTTTGACCTTTACTGGTTTTTATTGGACGGCTAATAAATGCGAAATATGCACGGTATATAAGGGCATAGGCATCGAGTACTAGAAGGGTTTTAGAGGACATATTTTGAAAGGATTAATGATTTTTTTTAAGTTTCTCCAAAAGTACAAAGATTAATTAGGCTGAACTAAATCGCTCAACTAAATGTATAGATCAAGACACAAAAATTGCTTTAAAAAAAGATGGGGAATTACTACTACCCTTAACTACGGATTATCAGCCGCAAACCATTCGGCATAACTTGTGGCCGTTTCGTGTAGCTTAAGATGATGCAGCTTAACGTCAATAGGAAGCTTTTTCGCTATTAGCTCGGCAATATGTATAAGCAGATTTTCGCATGTTGGCTGAAAATCGACAGGTAGCAATTTGCCAAATGGAAGTTTTTCTTTAATGCCAAAAAGCTTGCTTTCGCTGTTTACCATAAGCACATGGTCAAATCGATCAACTATTTCATGCTTAACAATACCTTTCAGTTGGCCAAAATCCATTACCATTCCGTACTTTGGATTTGCCTTATCGGCAATTGGAGAACCTATAACAGTAACCTCAAGCCTATATGAATGACCGTGAATGTTTTGGCATGGTCCATCGTATCCTTCCAACAGATGGGCCATTTCAAACGTAAACTCTTTGGTTAACCTTATTTTTGACATTGGCTAGTACTGTATATGACAATAATGCTTTATCAAAGCAGAAAAAAACTGAAACGCTTAAGTGTATGCTAGGCTTTACACTTGCTTAGGCATTCCATTATTTTTGAAAGATTGTCATTCTTTAGAAAATAGTAGGTGTTTTTACCCTCTCTTTTTGATGATAAAACTCCCTTATCCTTTAGTATTCCGAGGTGATGCGATGTTGTTGATTGCTCAATATTTAGCCTCTCGTGAATTTCGGTAACCGTCATTCGGTTACCATCCTCCAAAAAATTAAGAATAGCTATGCGCATTGGATGTGCCATTGCCTTTAGCATTCCTGCTGCATGCTCCAGCTCTTCTATCTTAATGTCCTTTACCTTACCCATAAAACTGTCATATTGATATGATACAAATATATAAATACTTTTATAAATTATGAAGCTTACTGAATATTTTGAGTTAACTGCAATTCCTGAATTTATGTAAAAGAGCCGAAGAGAAAATTTGAAAGGATGATATTGAGCATAAACAGAAAAAATATAGTTAATTTGTTGTATCCAATTAATAAAAAAACTTGCAAATTCGTGTTAAACCCAAATAGCATTAGACTGCCAGTTGCTGAGGAGATGAAGAAGTTTGAGGGCTTCTTCAGCAATGTAATGAAAAGCAAAGTTCCGCTTCTTGGCATTATTACTAACTACCTATATCGCCGAAAAGGCAAACAGATAAGGCCCTTGCTTGTGTTTCTCACCTCGGGACTAAACGGCGGAATAACAAATTCGACTTATATTGCCGCATCGATGATTGAGCTGCTCCATACCGCTACGCTAATTCACGATGATGTGGTTGACGAAGCCTACGAACGGAGAGGCTCATTTTCGATTAATGCCCTTTGGCGCTCGAAAATTGCAGTTCTGGTTGGCGACTTTCTGCTCTCAAAAGGTTTGCTTGTTGCCATTGAGAACGATGAGTTCGAACTGCTGAAACACATGAGCAAAGCCGTTAAGGAAATGAGCGAGGGTGAACTAATGCAAATTGAGCGGTCGCGAAAAATGGATATTGATGAGGATATCTATTTTGATATCATCAGAAAAAAAACGGCAACACTCCTAGCATCTTGCGCAGTAAATGGTGCACAAGCAGCAAATGCATCGGCTGAAAACTTAGCGAAAATGTATAATTTTGGCGAAAACCTTGGAATTGCTTTTCAGATAAAGGATGATATATTCGACTACGAGCCAAAGGGGATTATTGGCAAGCCCACAGGCAACGACATTAAAGAGAACAAGCTTACGCTTCCTATAATACACGCACTCTCTAAGGTTAACAATAGTGAGCAATTGCGAGTTAGAAAACTTTTAAGAAAAAGCAAGCAAAATTCAAAGGCTGTGGAAGAGGTAATTAGCTTTACCGTTGCACAAGGTGGTGTAGAGTATGCAAAGCAGAAGATGCAATTCTACGCCTCAGAATCGAAAAAAATTCTCGAAACATACCCCGACTCTGATTATAAAGAATCGCTAAATATGCTAATCGATTATATAACTACCCGTAAAAAATAAACTACAATGAGCATACTCGATATTATTCTGGTGGCCATATTTATTTATGCAGGCTTCAACGGTTTTCGCAAAGGACTAATAGGTCAGGCTGCTGGCCTAATTGCTCTAATTTTAGGTATTTGGGGAGCAATACACTTCTCCGATTATACCGCGAGTTTAATAACTGAACATTTTTCGGTTAACACTAAATATCTGCCATTAATCGCTTTTGCCGTTACATTTGCGGCTCTAGTTGTGGCCGTTCACTTTGTTGGCGTTTTAGCCGAGGGTATTCTTAATCTTGCTTTTCTGGGTACTGTGAATAAACTCCTAGGAGTTGTGTTTGGCGTTTTAAAAACCGCCCTAATATTTAGCGTAATTCTTTTGCTACTTGGCAAAGTAAGCGATAGGGTTAAGATTATTCCCGACAGCTTTGGGAACAACTCAATACTTTACGGACCAATTAAACGCATTGCCCCTGCAATATTTCCCTATCTTAATTTCGATGAAATAAAAAGCAACATTGAGGAAACGTTTAGTTCTCCCGAAGAGAATAAGACAGAAGTATAAATCAGATTTTTACCCGATTTCCTTATCTTTGCCAAAATTTTTTGCACATGAACTTTGTTAAAGAGCTCGAATGGCGCGGCATGATTCACGATATGATGCCCGGAACAGAAGAACAGCTTCAAAAAGAAATGACCTCTGCATACGTAGGAATTGACCCTACTGCCGATTCGTTACATATAGGTCACCTAGTATCGGTAATGATGCTAAAGCACTTTCAGCGTTGCGGACATAAACCAATAGTACTAGTTGGTGGCGCTACAGGTATGATTGGCGACCCATCGGGAAAATCGCAAGAGCGGAATTTGCTCGATGAAAAAACACTTAGGCATAATCAGGAGTGCTTGAAAAATCAACTCGCTCGGTTTCTTGACTTCGAGATGGATACTCCCAACGCAGCGGTAATGGTGAATAACTACGATTGGATGAAGGAGTTCTCGTTTCTCGATTTTATTCGCGACATAGGCAAGCACATTACTGTAAACTACATGATGAGCAAAGACTCTGTAAAAAAACGCATTAGCGGCGAGTCTGGCTCGGGATTGTCGTTTACTGAGTTTACCTATCAGCTAGTTCAGGGAACCGATTTTCTTCACCTGTACCAACAAAACGGATGCAAACTACAAATGGGCGGATCCGATCAATGGGGCAATATAACCACTGGTACCGAACTAATACGAAGAAAACTTGGCGGTGAAGCCTATGCACTTACCTGTCCGCTTATTACAAAAGCCGATGGCGGAAAATTTGGAAAAACCGAAGAGGGAAACGTTTGGCTCGACCGAAACCTAACCTCACCCTACAAATTTTTCCAGTTTTGGCTTAACACATCCGATGAGGATGCTGAAAAGTACATCAAAATATTTACACTGCTCGACCAAAGCACAATCGAGAATCTAGTAAACGAGCATAAACTGGCTCCTCACGAGCGGAAACTTCAGAAAACACTTGCCAAGGAGCTAACCATTATGGTGCATTCCGAGGAGGATTACAATTCGGCCGTTGAAGCATCGCAAATTCTGTTTGGCAAATCAACCTCAGAAATTCTCCATCGAATAGACGAAAACACATTCCTTTCCGTTTTTGAGGGTGTGCCAATGTATAATGTGGAAATGGCCCAAATTGAAAACGGCGTGACGTTTAGTGAGCTAGCCGCTGAGCAAACCGAAATTTTTCCTTCAAAAGGGGAGCTCCGCAGAACCGTTAAAGGGGGAGGAGTTAGCATTAACAAGGATAAGATTAACGACCCAGAGATGACTATTAACAAAACAAATCTTATTAACAACAAATACATCCTTATTCAAAAAGGGAAAAAAAACTATTACCTAATTAAGGTTGACTAGCAAATAAACCAAGCAAGCCATGGAAAACAAACTACCTGATTTTGACCTAAACGGAACCAACTTGGTTCAAATGGTATGGAAACGAAAAATTTTACTTGCCACAATAACAGCTATTGCATTCACAGCATCTACAGTTGTTGCGTTCCTTATAACACCAACATTCCAATCTTCAGCAACACTCATTCCGGCAAAGGCAACACAAACATCTAAAGATGTTTTTGTTCCAACAAGGCCATACGGGTTAACCGTTTTTGGTGAGGATGAGGAGGTGGAACATTTGCTTCAAGTCCTCTCATCGGAAAGCCTAAGGCACACCGTAATTGAAAAGGAAAACCTTTTTGAGAATTACGAAATTGATCCAAACAGCTTACACGCTTGGACTGATGTCAATAGCAAATTCGCATCTAATGTTTCATTTAGTCGCTCTCAGTACAGGACTGTTCGTATTAGCACTTTTGATGTTTCACCCCAAAAAGCTGCAAGCATTACAAATACTGTTGTAACAGTTGCCGATAGCCTAATGCGTAAAACAAAAAGCGACTTGTCGAAAATTGCGCTTAAGGCGGCAACAAAACAATACAACGAAGCCTTGGAGGTGCACAGCCATTTATCCGATAGCCTCTCAAAAGTTATGTCTCAGGGTGTTCTTAATATACCATACCAAGCAAAAGAGATAACCAAGGTATATGCTAATGCATTAGCATCAGGGAACAAAGCTGCGGCAAACAGGATAAGCAACTATATGAAAGAATTAGCAGAACATGGCGGAGAATACACCCGATTATCATACGATATCCAAAATAAATCGAAGCAAATTGTGGATATGCAAGAGAGTCTTCACTTCCTAAAGCTTGAGGCAGAGGGAACCGTTCCATCACAGTTTGTTATTGATTGGGCAACTCCCTCAGATAAAAAAGCCAAACCCAAGAAACTCTCAATAATTATTGTTTCTACCTTATCTGCCCTGTTCTTTGCTGTATTCCTGCTTGTTTTAGTCGATTTTTTCCGTACATCAATATATCCCCCCGAAGGATAGTGAGAAGAAAAATTGAAATAGCCATTGTTGTTATACTGAGCCTTTTGTTTGTTGCTGCAAACTCTTATTCAACCTATCAACAATCAATAATTCTCAGCATAATTCCATTTGTCCTTTTGGCGGGCATGTGGGTGTTTTTTGCACCTACAAAGCTCTTTTACGGTCTTGCTCTGCTTGTGCCCCTTTCTGTTCCACTTCGCAGAATTGTTCCAGGCCTTTCGTTCGATTTTTGGTTTCCAACCGAACCAATGTTGGTGTTTCTTTTGCTTATGCTAATTCTAAAATCGCTTAAGGAGAATTACTTTCAAAAAGAGCTTTTAAGGCACCCTCTTTTCATTTCAATGCTTTTCTTTCTAGGATGGATTCTCATTAGTGTGATTCCCAGTGAAATGCCTTTAGTTTCCATTAAGTACTTTTTTGTAAGATTTTGGTTTATTGGCGTTTTCTTTTACTTAGCATACTTTGTATTTAAAAAGGACCTAAGTAAAATCAATGTATTTCTGATACTATTTACCGTTGGACTCACTATCGTTGCCATATTTTCAATAGTTAAACAGTCGGCTGTGGGTTTACTAAACCATCATTCAGCGTATAACTCATCGGCTCCATTTTTTATCGACCATACTTCGTACGGAGCAACCCTTGCTTTTACTATACCGTTTATTGGAGCGCTCTCCTTTAATGCAAAAAAAAGGGTTTATAAGCTAATAGGCTGGGGGCTTACAGGCTTTCTAACTATAGCATTAGTTCTATCATACTCTAGAGCGGCATGGTTAAGCCTTGTTTTATCCATTGGTATTTGGATGCTTATTCTTCTAAAAATAAAACTTCGAACACTATTAGCTACTGGTGCAATAATAGCAGCTCTCTTTTTCACCTTTCAAGATGAAATTATGTGGAAATTTGAGCAGAACACCACCGACTCGAGCGGAAATTTAGCCGAACATGTTAAATCAATATACAATATCCGCTCCGACGCATCGAACCTTGAAAGGATTAACCGCTGGGATGCTGCGCTTAGCATGTTCTCTGAACGGCCAATGTTTGGATGGGGACCTGGAACCTACCAATTTGTGTATGCCCCATTTCAAAAAAGCCAAAACAGAACCATAATAAGCACAAACTTTGGTAACTGGGGAAATGCGCACAGCGAGTATTTAGGGCTAATGTCGGAAGCCGGATTACCAGCAGCAATTGCATTTGTTGTTATTTGCGCCTTAGCGCTTATTACAGGCTTTAACCTTCTGAAGAGAAAAGATATCACCCGCGAACATCGAAACATTGTAATAGGATGCCTAATGGGCCTAATTGGCTATATTTTCCATGGTATATTGAATAACTTTCTCGACATGGATAAAATTGCAGCCCCATTTTGGGGATCAATGGCAATAATACTTGCTCTTGAATACCATTACAAGAATATAGCCAAAACAATTACTAGCTAAAGTCGAAACCTAGGATAGATATATCGTCGAAAATCTCAATCTGATTGGCCTCTTGCTGGTTAATTCGAGTTTGAACAATACTCTCTACTGCATTCTTAACAGACCTATCTTCGGCAATGCATTGCTCAATAAGGCTATGATCCATAATAACCTTATCTCCCTGATTATACTCAACCAACCCATCGGTATAGCAAATTAGCCTTGATGGAGAAGTTAGCCTTAGCGACCCAACGCTCATTACTGGGATGTCGTCAATCATGCCAAGTCCAACACAACCAGAGGTTAAAAGGGATATTTGCTGGGATTTACTATCGTAAAAAACAGGAGGATTATGGCCAGCATTTATGTACTCTAATGTTTTACGAGTTGGATTGTACCTACCTATGAAAATGGTAATGAAACGCTCACCTTTGGCAGTCTCCAAAACTCGGGAATTCAGCTTCTCAACCAGGCCAGTTAGCGTAATATCGTGCGTAAACAATGCTCTTAAGTTTGCCTGAAAGTTTGACATTAGAATTGCAGCAGCCATACCTTTTCCAGAAACATCGGCAATACAAAATCCTATTTCGCCTCGCTCAAGCGGGATAACATCAAAAAAATCGCCACCCACCTCGGAGTGCGGATGGTAATAAGAATGAATTTTTACTTCTGCTGTTTGTGGTAGGTTATCCTGATTAGGAATTAGCAGGTTTTGCATTTTCGATGCAAGCTCAAGTTCCTTTTTCATGGCTTCCTGCTCCAAGGTTTTATGGAAAAGCCTTAGGTTCTCAATGGCAACAAATATGATTATTGAGAGGGTTTGAACAAAATTCAAGTGCTTAATAGTTGCACTCACCCCTTTTGCCTCATCTTTGGTATCGGCAATAAGCACATAAGCCAAAGGTACATTGTTCTGAATTACTGGTATTACAATATCAAACTCTTGCAGCACCCTATTTTCGGCAGTACTAACAAATGATATTTCGGTAAACTCGAGCAAATCACGTTCAACATCTATATCGCCGCAAAGACACTCAGGACAATTGGTTGAAAGTAGAAGTTCCCATTTTTCCTCGAATTTAAAGAAAAGTATTCTATCAATCTCAAGGTCGTCATTCAGTATTATGCGAAAACGTTCCATTAAATCCTCAGTCCGCATTTCTCCATTAATAGCCTGAGCCATTGCAAGTAGTGCATTAAGCTTAAAAGTACTTAGCTTTAGCCTTTTCGACGAGGTAAACGACATAGTATGAATTAATGGTTACGCTATAACAGCTAAACTTGTTATACCTTAATACTAGTGTTTAAGTTACACAAAATAACAATGCCACTTCTTTTTTAAAAAAGAAAAAAGTGGCATCTGTATAAAAAAAACTCTTCTTACTTAACCCTTTCGGAGTATTCACGCGTTCGAGTATCAACCTTTATTCTTTCTCCTATCTCAATAAATAAGGGAACATTTATGCTAGCTCCCGTTTCAAGAGTAGCTGGCTTAAGTGCCGATGAGGATGCTGTGTCCCCTTTTAATCCAGGCTCGGTATAAGTTACTTCAAGCTCAACAAAAGGTGGAAGTTCACAGGAAAGCACGGTTTCATTTTCGGCATGAACAACTATTTCTACGTATTGCCCCTCTTTAAACAAATCTGTATTCTCTACCTGAGCCTCATTAAGCATAATCTGCTCAAAGGTTTCTTGGTGCATAAAGTGGTATCCGGTATCGTCCTTATAAAGGAATTGATATGGCCTACGCTCAATACGAACTGTATTAATTTTTACTCCTGCGTTGAAAGTGTTCTCAATTACCTTACCGTTTTCGAGGTTTTTTAGCTTGGTACGAACAAATGCGGCACCTTTTCCAGGTTTAACGTGTTGAAACTGTACAATACTATATAATTTCCCATTGTATTCGATACAAAGACCATTTCTGAAATCTGCTGTTGTAGCCATAGTTTTTAATTTTTTTCGGGAGCAAAAATAGCAATTTGATTTTTTTCAGCAGCATTAATAGGAACTTTTTATCATAAAGCATGCAAAACCTGCTACTTAAGGATGGCTTCGAAGGGATGTTTTAACCCCTTATACTCGTCCAAGTCGCAATAAACTGCCCCTAAAAAGATGTTAAACCGAATACGAATAGGCACAAAGTTTCGATCGTTTGAGAACCAAATAATCATATCGTCCTCATTTTTAAAAACCCTACCCGTAATAACAACAGGTATAAACTTCATGCAATTAACCCTTCCCAGACGGGTTTTAATGGTTTCGTAACCCATAAATCGTGCCCTAAGCGTATAAAGTTCATCAGAAAAATAGGTTTCAACCACCACAATATCGCCTTTTTTTAAGGGTTTATGAAAATGATGATTACGCAGGTAATAGAAAGCGGATAGTATATCGTTGCAATCCTTGGGCGCTAAAACTTCGCCAGTATCGGTACTGTATACTATTGTGGAATCGGTACGCGTCCAATGATCAAAAGTTTGTTCGGTGTACTTTGTGTATCGCCCTTCTTTAATATCCCTGATTGCCATGTAGGGCAAATCGGTTTCAGGATCGGTAAAACTTTCGTAGGTATCATTAACGCTGTATAGCTTATCGGGCAGTCCCACTGTTCTCCCATTTAGGTATAAATGGTTAACCTTTTTATCGTTGTAGGTTCCTTCTTTAACTTCAAGGACGGCTTTCCCTCCCTTGACAATACCGTAATGGATTGAATAAACCAACTTTTCTCCAACCTTAAAAGCTTCGTGGCGTTGTCCAAATGCCGCACAAACCGTTAATGCTAGAAGGAAAAAAAGCGAACAATAAGGCTTACTTCTTTTGCCCCAAAACCTTATTTTTGGCAACTGTTGCAACAAAGTTCTTAAGATAAAATGGTTCAAAGTAGGCAACATCTTCAAACTTGCTTTGGTTATAAAATTTATCTGCAAGAGGTATCATAAACCGTGCCGAGGGTAAAAAATCATCTAAAAACAGGGCATTTGCCGACTTTAACAAATCCTTGGCTTTGCTCGATCCGTTGCCAAAAAACAAGATTTTACTATTGGCTAGCGGTGAGCTAAAAGACGAATCATCGAGAATCATGGCTTCAACCTCAGATTGTGCATCGCCATTAGGAGTGAAGAGTTGGGTGTAAACCTCCATCCTTCGTGCATCAATCATTGGGCATAAAAAATCGGGGATTGCCACCTCTCCTTTTGCAATTTTAGAAATTGCTCCCTGAGCCATTGCTTCGAGGCTACCTATTGCAACCAACGGAACTCCTGCGCCATAACAAATCCCTTTAGCTGCAGAAACGCCAATGCGAAGGCCGGTATAAGAGCCAGGCCCTTTGCCAACGCATACTGCTGACAACTCTTTTGCTGAAAGGCTCTGCCGCTTTAGCAATGCGTTGATAAACTGCGTTAGGTACTTTGCATGGTTATTGTTTGGATCGTGGCTTTCTTCAATGTCAATTAGCTCGCCATTCTGCCCAAGCGCAACAGAGCATATAGCAGTACCCGTTTCAATGCATAAAATTGTATTCATTTAAAAATGTGCAAACAGCTACTTTTGGAACAGCTTATCTTGTGTTACTTTCTTTACTAGCTTTCCATCTTGCAAACGTCTGGAAATTGCGCTAAAAGGTGCAACAACAACATCAACGCTATCGGATAAGCCTTCGAGAACTTCAATGTTCCTGTTATCCTGAATTCCGGTTTTAACATATACCATTGACGCTGTATCGCCTTTTGCAATAAAGACTACCTCCTTCAGCTTACTCTTTTCTGCCTGTTCGGTGGTGTTTTCATTTTCTTCAGAAAGACTGCCTGCATTTATGGATACGGAATCGGAGCGTGTTGTAACGGCTTGAATTGGTACCGAAAGCACATTATACCTAGTGGTTGTTTGAATATCTACAGTTGTTGACATGCCCGGTCTGAACGGGTTGGGTTTTCTGTCGGTTACCAAGTGCTTATAGGAATTCTCCATTAAAAGAATTCTAACTTCGAAAGTTGTAACCTGGTCGGTAGCAACACCCGTAACACTTGCAGAGTTTGCAATCTGAGTAACAATTCCTTTGAAATTCTGATCGGGGTATGCATCTACATAAATTAACGATGTATCATTAAGTTTTACCCTTACAATGTCGTTCTCATTAACGCTAACCCTAGCCTCCATGCGGGTTAAATCGGCAATTCGAAGAATTTCTGTACCAGCCATTTGCGCTGTTCCCACAACCCTCTCGCCTAGTTCAACGCTAAGCTTTGATATGGTACCATTCATGGGCGCGTAAATAGTTGTTTTAGCAAGGTTTTCCTTGGCTTCTTTAAGAGATGCCTCAGCGCTACTCACGTTATAAAGTGCGGCATTTACATCGGCCTTGGCAACCTGTAACGAGGTTCGAGCATTTTCGAATTCCGACTCTGAGATTGCTTTCTGTTCGAATAGCGTTTTATTCCTATTATAGGCCAATTCCGATTGTTGTAGCTGGGCTTGAGCCTGAGCCAAACGAGCCTTTGATGAGTTAACAGCTGCCTCGGCCCGTTCACGAATTGAAATATAGGTGTCGGGTTTTATTCGGCATAGGAGTTTGCCTTTTTCAACCTTATCTCCTTCTTTAACTGGCAGCTCAATAATTTCGCCTGATACTTCGGGACTAATCTTAACTTCAATAACTGGCTCAATTTTTCCATTGGCAGATATGCTTTCGATTATTGTCCGGTATTCGGGCTTTTCAACCACAACATCAATTGTTTCGGGTTTACCAAACATGCCCTTCTTTTTGCCTATTATGGCAAATACGATAAGTACAACAGCGGCAATAAGCAGATAGCGTAAAAGTTTTTTTGATTTCATGGGAAATGTTATGTTAAATGCTTAGGGGAATACCCTTGTAAAAATCTAATATTTTAGTTTTAAAAATGTACTCATACTTTGCGCTCAGCAAATCGGCCTGCGCCTTTGCTAATCGGGTTTTCGATGTTGTATAATCGAGTGAATTTGCCAAACCAAGCGTAAACCGCTGTTCGGTATACCTAAAGGCCTCTTGAATAGCCGTTAAATTCTTCTCGGTAGCCTTAAACTTGTTGTATGCTGCTATTGCATCGGCTTGTGCTTGCTGAATATCTTTAAAAAGCACATTTTTTTCTTGCTCTAGGCTTAAACGAGCATTATCTAGGTTTATTCTAGCGTTTGATATTGATGTTCTGACCTGAGAACCGTTGAAAATTGGAATTGAAAGGCTAAGGTATACGTTTGTATTGGCATTATCCTTAATTTGATCGAAAAATGGATCTTCGGCAAAAAGCGAGTTTGAGCGAAGTGAAAACTGAGATCCAGTTCCATAACTTGCACCAAGGGATAACCTTGGGCTTTGTCCGCCTCGCGCAATTAACACGCCCTTTTCGGCGCTAACAACGCGTATTTGCGCTCCTTGTATTTGGGGTAAAAAAGTTTGGGCTTGATCGAATAATTGTGCTGTATTTGTGATTACTGGATCCTGTTTTAAAGCATCAATTTGTGGTTTTTGTATTGCGAAACCCTCGGTTGTACGGAGATCGAGGAGCTGTGTTAGGCTTAGATATGCCATATCGAGCTGATTCTGTGCGCTTACCAGCTGTAGCTCATCCGATGCTTGCTGAGCTTCAATCTCCATTAGGTTTCCTTCGGGTAAACTCCCTGCCTCAACCAGCTTTCTTGTTCGCTCAACCTGCATAGCGCTAAGCTCAAGCTGCATTTTATTCGACTCAACTATCTCATCGCTAAAAAGTATTTGCAGGTAGGCCGCTGCAATATTTAGGGCAATGCTGTTCTTAAGTTTCTCAACATCGCTAATGCTTGCCTGTAAGTTTAATGCCTCCTGTCTTTTGGTATTTGTAAGCTGCAAACCATTAAAAAGGGTAACCTGCGAGCTAATTGACATACTAGTTTCTTGAATATCGTTTCGTTCCTTTTGGTTTGTAATAAAGTTAGTTGATCGACCGAAGCTGTAACTATGATTACCTGAAAAATTTAAACTTGGATAAGCCCCATGCTTTGCCCTAGTTAGCTGATTTTGGTTAAGCCTAATATTTAGCTCTTGCTGCTTAACCTGAATGTTGTTCTCAAGTGCGTACTCAATACATTGTTGGAGAGACCATGATTCCTGTGCTAAAGCAGAGAAACCTATACAACAAAACACGATAATTAAGGCAAAGAATCGTTTTAGTGGAAGCATATAAATACTAATTAGTTCGGTTATAAAACTACGAAGATAGAACAATATTTTATCGGTTGGTTTAAAAAACAGCTAATTAAACTTACAAAATTGAGTTTGCAAAACCGTAAATGTTTAATTTAGCTTTCATAAAAGTAAATTAAATCATTTAAACCATGGGGTTCTTCAATAAGCAAAAACCACAAACCGTTGATGTGAAAGGGAATGCTTTACGATGTCCGGTTTGTAACAACGAGCTCTTTTACACAAAAAGGGCTCAGCTAAATACCGCTTTAGCATCATTTTTTAACCTCGACTGGGCCAACAGAAGTGCAACATGCTTTATATGCTCAAATTGCACTCATATTTCATGGTTTATGGGAGGCTGATAAATATAAAAAGCCCCTGAAAATTCAGGGGCTTTTTGTTGACCTACAAGGACTCGAACCTTGACCGACAGAACCAAAATCTGCTGTGCTACCATTACACCATAGGTCAATCCTAATTTTGCTTTTCTGCAAAAGCGTGGCAAATATAAAAGCTTTTTTTTGAGTGACAAAACTTTTCAATTTTTTTTACTTAACCTCTACAAGTCTTTCGCCTTTCATTAACCACACACGATTAACCATCTCATCGGGCCAGCATAGGCAATAGTCCTGATCGGAGCTCAAATAAGGCTCAAGGGTATTATGAATGTACACGCGTTTCCCTTCGGGTACTTTAAGCGTTACTTCAATGTCCTGAGCACGCCACTTATCACCTCTTTTAAGGATGAAATAGGGATTTACTTGCAAATTATTATCGTAAAACTTGTAGGGTAACGATATTCCGTCGGCGCTACGACGAGCAAGCTGTTTTGTTGCACCCCTCGATTTTTTTTCAAGCACAATTTCGTAGCTGTCGCTTGTGCTTTTCCCAATAAAAATTTTTGGCTTCCCCATTATCGTTTGCTCACCCAGGCTATAATCGACAATATACTCATCGAGAAAAAGCATACGCTGACCGTTTTCAAATTGCTCAAGCTGATCAATATCTGCGGTAAACCTTAGCGTATTAATCGTATCGTTTGGCATTTTAAGAACCAGTACTTCTTTTACTGTTTCGCGTATGGAGAAGCTTCGAGCCTGAAAGAAGAGTACGAAAGCTAGAATGGTTACAGCAAGAATCCAAGTTGTTGCACCTGTTACAAATGCAACTGAATCGCGCATTTTAAAGCGAAAAATCATTCGTAGCCCAACAAAAACAATGGCAATTAATGGGATGGCAATTACAAAATATACAGGAATGGTAACCCACAGGGTAGAACCAATGTCGAATGTAGTGCCTATTAGTTCAGAAATGGTTATCCCGCTGTACGATGGGATTATTGAAACGATTACACTTCCAAAGAATAACGAAATTGTTGTTAACAAGAGTAGAATTAGACCAATACTAATGAATGCAACTGCAAATACTACTGCCATAACCTTTACTATGGCCCCAAGCACTTTTCCAATGGCAATAAAAATTTTACCAAAAGCGCTAAATACCCTCTCGAAAAAACCCGATAGATTTCTTTTTTCCATATTCTGCTTTACTTTATTGATTTCCTCTTGTAAGTTTTTTTCAAGATTTGAAAAGTTTATATCCTCACCTTTCATCTCCATTCGCTGCCTTGTTGTTTCCGCCCTAGGTACCGCAATCCACATTACAGCATAAATAATAGCACCTAGCCCGTTTGCGAACAAAAGTACGGCAAAAAGAATTCGGAAAACAAGAGGTTCGATACCAAAATACTGGCCCAGCCCTGAGGCCACACCTGCAATGATTGCATTTTCGCTATCGCGATAAATCCTACGCCGAGTCGTGCTTCGTTCACTATCACTCTCGAATGAACTAGTTTGCTCAGCGTCATCTTCGTTTGCTATTTGCTCGGGTCGGCCAAGGGTTTTAATTACATCGTTAACCATATCAATTGTAATGGTTTGTCGGCCTCCTAGCTGCTCTGCAAAAAGTTCCGATGCCCTTTCCTCGATATCGGCTACCACTTCGGCTGCTTCGGGCGTATCGCCCAAATGATTTTTTAGCGATTCGATGTATTCTTCGAGCACAGCATATGCGTCCTCTTCAACATTGAACGCCATACCTCCTAGGCTAACTTTTATGGATTTTTTCATGATTATTTAAAATTAGGCTTGTTTGCGAATTTTGTTAACTGTTTCTATTAGCGTTTCCCACCCACTTTCAAGTTCGTTTAGGTATTCTCTGCCCTTTGGGGTAAGCGTATAGTATTTTCGAGGAGGGCCTTGCGGTGACTCTTCCCAACGATAGCTTAACAAGCCTGCATTTTTTTGTCGGGTAAGCAAAGGGTAAAGGGTACCCTCAACAACAATCATCTGCGCATCTTTAAGCTTATTAATTAAATCGGTGGTGTAAGCATCGGCTCGCGACAGTATTGACAAGATGCAGAGCTCGAGTACACCCTTTCGCATTTGTGCTTTTGTATTTTCAACATTCATAGCATACTTGTTTTCAGTTTCTACTTTTTTGATTCGTCAAACGATTTACCGATGTTTTGGGCATTGACTGGTTCACCTGTCATCTCCAACCTATCGGTTACGGTTAGGGCTTCTGGAATTACAATCCATAAGATGATATATATTATTACTCCCCCACCACCCCAAATGGCAAGAATTACAAACAGGATACGAATTATTACAACGTCGATATTCCAATAGTAGCTTAAACCGGAACAAACACCAGCGATTACGCTATTCTCTGGATCGCGAAAAAAGCGTTTTCGCGATCCACCAGGGCTACGATTATAGCTCGATGATTCTGCATTCACATCGTTATCGTCAAAATCGCTAGGATTACCCATTATGCCAATTACACGTTCAACCTCAACAAGGTTGATTACCATTTCGGGGAATGACATTCTCTCCTTAAAATGCTCGGCTATTCGCGATTCAATATCGTTCATAATCTCGCGTACATCCTTGCTCTTCTTAAACCTTTGCTCAAGCCCTTTTAGGTATCGATCTAACCGAATGTATGCATCCTCTTCAAGGCAAAAAACCATTCCTCCTAGGCTAACATTAACCGTTTTCTTCATAGCTAAGTATATTTTAACAGTATTATCACATTGCAAATATATACATTTTTACACTACCTTGCTTTGCATGGTACTGTTTTTTAAAATATTTTTTTGGACTAATGTGGCAAACCCCCTTTCTGCAATGCTTTTAATATGATAATTGCACGGTAAAAACTAATAGTGTAATTTTAAAACAAAAAATGCAAACACTTTTTAAGGGACAGCTACAAAAGATGCAATTTGAGAATGCTGGCAGCAAAACCATAGTTAAACCAAGCTATTTTTTAGCAGATGAGCCAGGTAAGGTATTCTTAAATAATATTATTGACAGCAACATTGAGATTACCTTTGATGAAAAAATATGCTGTATTGCCTGTGGTAAGGAGATAAAAAAAACCTACGGCCAGGGCTACTGCTACCCTTGCTTCATATCTGTTCCGCAAACCGAAGAGTGCGTTTTAAAACCTGAACTTTGCCGGGCACATGAAGGCATTGCGCGCGACATGGAGTATGCTAAGAAAAACTGTTTGGTAGATCAATACGTTTATTTGGCGCTATCGGGAGGGCTAAAAGTTGGGGTTACGCGCTACCATCAGGTGCCAACACGCTGGGTCGATCAGGGTGCTGTAAAGGCCATTTTAGTTGCTGTTGCTCCAAATAGGTACAGCGCAGGCATGGTTGAGGTTGCTCTTAAAAAGATTTTGGCCGATAAAACGAATTGGAGGAAGATGCTTACACAGAATGATGAGCGAGTTCCACTGGTTGGCGAAAAGCACAAGGCGCTTGAATACCTTAACACTCAAGACCTAAATTACAAAATTGCCGATGACACAGAATACTCAATTGAATACCCTGTGCATAGCTTCCCAAGTAAAGTTAACTCTATTGATCTGATAAAAAAGCCAATAATTAGAGGCAAACTTAATGGCATAAAAGGCCAATACCTCCTTTTTGCAGATGGCAGCGTGCTTAATATTCGGAAGCATGCAGGCTTTTATGTTACAATTAGCAAGCTATAAGCTACTTGCTTTTTGTTTCGGAGGAAATATCGATGGCAACTTTAAGAATTTTATAAACCTCCTCGTTTGCATTTTTAATGGGCGTATAGGTTTCGAGGAACGTAAAATCTTTTCGGCCTATGCGAACGTGGTTGGTTTCTTTCTGGATTTTTCCTTTTCGGAGATTCGACCAGAACTCTTCGTAGTGCATTCGCTGATCCTCGGTCATAACAATATTATCGGAGTGGTGCTTGCCAATTGACTCTTCTCTGGTCATACCGAGCAACTCAAGATACGCATCGTTAATACTTATGATTGTACCATGTATATCGTACTCCATTACGTACGACGAAGCGTTGAGAGCATCAACAAGCCCCTGCATCTCGAATGATTTACGGGCAGCCTCTTCCTGTGTTGCCTGTAGCTCTTCCATGTTCTGGCGCATCTCTTCCTCCTGAGCGGCCATTTGTTCGGTTTGCTGTTGCGACTGCTCAAGCAGCTCGGCCGTTTTTTGGTTTATGCGAACGGTTCGTAATGTTGAAGCGATACTCTCGCCAAGCTTTTCAACAAATTCTATTTCAAAATCCTCAAAATTACGTAAAGCAGCAATTTCAATAACACCAAGCACCTCCTCTTCAATAACCAAAGGTATTAGAAGAAGCGTATTTGGGTTGGTATCGCCAAGGCCCGAGGTAACCTCAATATAGTCCTGCGGAACGTCTTTCATGTAAATAGTATCGCGCTCAGCAGCACAAGAGCCTACAAGTCCTTCGCCAATTTCGAAGCTCTTTTGTAGATACCTTTTCCTATCGTATGCAAAAGCAGAGGCAAGGTCGTAGGTAGTTGGGTTGCTCTCTTCGTTTTTAACGAATACACCACCTAGGTTAGCACTAAGATACCAAACCAAGTTTTTTATTAGCTCATCTCCTAGCTTTGAGAGATTATCGTTATTCTGCCTAAGTATATCGCCAAACTTGGCTAGACCTTCGTTTACCCATCGCCTTTTCTCATCTTCCTGCTTTCGAAGTTCCTCATCGTTCCTTGCTTTTTTCAGGCTTTCACGCATATCGAGCAACGATTGTCCAAGAGCATCCTCATCGCTTGGCAAGTTAAGCTGAGCATCAAGTTTTCCCTGTCCAATTGTTCTGGCAAATTCGGTTTTGGCCAATAAGCTATCAATTGAACCAGATAAGGCTCGTCCCATCTCAGCAATTTCATCCTCAGAATTATACTGGATTTTCATCGACTTATCAATGCGTCCCTTTGACAGGTCAACCAACAAGCGAGTTATTTGCTTAACCGGTTTGGTAATGTAGTTGGCAATTAAGAATATGAGAACTATCAGTAAAACGATACCAATTACTCCCACTAAAAGACCAATATTATACGATCGGTTTGCATCGCTGAGTATTACCCTTTCGGGAACGGCAATGGCTAAAGCCCAAGGTGTTTGAGTTCGGCCAACGTTAATGGGGCTAAAAGTGTAAAATCTTTTTTCTCCTGTTTTATCCCTTTCGATAAAGCTAAATGCTTTTCCTGCTTTAACCATCTCAACAATACTATTATTGTTAGAGATATCAGGATAAACATCCTCAATGCTTTTTGCCAAGTATGCCGTATCGGGATGCGCAATAAAAGTACCGTTGTTTGATATAATAAAGGGTTCAACCTCATCAAAAGGGTGAATTTCTGCTATTAGCGTTTGTAAACTTCCTAAGAACAAATCGATACCAACTAGTCCAACGTACTTTCCGCTTACGTAAAGGGGCGATGTTAGCGAAGTCATTAAACCACTAGTTTGAAGGGCCGATGCATAAGGTTCAATAATTGCTTCTTTGCCAGCAACCTTAAGCGATGCATAAACTGCTGGATCGCCATCAAGGCTTCGTTTTTCGAATTTCGAAAGCAGCCTACCTCCTTCGCGATAGTAGATGTGCAACCAACGGCCATGGGGCTTATCCCAATTGGGGTCGAGGTACGAAAACTCCCAGCTATCCCAAATGGCATCAATATGCGGATTAACCTGCATAACCTGCTTGTACATTCCCATAATAAGCTCACGCCACTGATCGAATGGTAGCTGTTTATGCTCCAAAAACGCTGTTGATAGAGTACGAACAACGGCCATATCCTCATTTAGCGAGCCCTCAATTGCTTTAGCGTAGTGGTTTGTTACGGAAAGGGTTAATTCTTTAGCGCTTTTGTAATAGGCATTTTTTGTGGATATTGAAAAATAGCCAATAGTAAAGGAAAACAGTATTACAGCTGTACCAATTAGCGATACTGTAATTTTTTGCCTAATGTTTAGCTTAATCTTCATAGCAAAAAGTATTTCGAGCATAAGGAGCTTTAAACATAGCAAAAAAGTAAACATCAACAGTGCAATTTGTCAATTTTCTATTATTCACCGTGCTGTTTTAGTGGTTACTAAACTAAAAAAACTAAATTTGGGGGCGCTATCAGTTAACAACCATTTACTTTCATTTACAATGAACAGCTTATCGAAACACGAAATTGCAAACAGGGCTAGAATACTAAAATCAATTTCGATATTTAAGGACTTAGACGAAGGGTTACTTGGTGATATTGCTTCAGCTCTTTCGCAAAAGATTATTGAGAAGGACACTCTTTTGTTTAAAAAAGGAGACAAGGACTACGCATTGTACATTATTGTTAACGGTAGCGTTAAGGTTCACGATGGTGAGCACACCTTTGCCACATTTGGCAAAAACCAGTATATTGGCGAGTATTCATTAGTCGACTCAACTCCACGAAGCGCCTCGGTTACCTCGCTCGAAAAAACTACGCTACTGGGCTTAGACCAAAAAACCTTTCACAACCTAATTAGTAAACGCAACGAGATTTCAAATGCAATGCTCAAAGGCTTAGTTCTTAGGCTACGTGACTACAATAAGCTTGAGGCTGAACTAACTCATAAAAACATAGAGATTGAAAAACAGAAAATTGAGCTTGAGAAGCAGCGAGAAGAGCTAGAGGCGCTTAACAGCACAAAGGATAAATTCTTTGCTATCATTGCACACGATCTTAAAAACCCTTTCAGCACAGTACTTGGGCTAAGCGAACTACTGGCTCGCGAATTTGAAACTTTTGACTCGGATAGCCTTAAAAACTTTATTACGCAGATATACAAATACTCGAACAATACGTTTAACCTTCTCGAGAACCTATTGCAATGGTCGATGGTACAAACAGGAAGAATGCCGTTACATCCGACAATTATTAACCTAAAACACATTATTGAAGAGAACCTTGAACTACTTGCTGGTAATGCCAAAAACAAAAACCTAGAAATGCAGATAATATCAGGTAACGATTGCTCTGCTTATGTTGATACAAACCAGATTACTACAGTAGTTAGAAACTTGCTCTCCAATGCTATAAAGTTTACCCCCAACAACGGAATAGTAAAAATTGAGGTTAGTGATGATGGTGAGTTCTGGAGGGTTTCAGTTAAAGATAATGGAATTGGAATTGAGAAAAAGGATATGGACAAGCTATTCCTTATTGATTCAAATCCAACTACAATAGGCACCTCACAGGAAAAGGGTACAGGTTTGGGTTTAATCCTTTGCAAAGAGTTTGTTGAACGAAATGGCGGAACAATCTGGGTTGAAAGCAAACCAGGAAAAGGTAGCACATTCTCGTTCACCGTTCCAAAAACCGATACTATTGAAAAATAGCGTTAAGCGAAACCATTCTCACAAAACCGTAGCCATTATTGGTACCCGAGGAATACCCAACAGGTATGGCGGGTTTGAATATTTTGCTGAAAACATATCGGTTTTACTTGCTCAAAAGGGTTACCAAATAGCAGTTTTTGAGCCCCAAAAAACCGAAGGCAATCTTGCAGATTATTTAGGAGTAAAAAGAATTCCGATTAAACACAGCTCAGGTTTCCCTCACGCTTTTAGCAAGCTTGCTTATGGATATTACTCCTTAACAAAAGCAAAAAAACTAAATTTTGATACAATTATATGCTGTGGTCATTCGCCCGCTCTTTTTTTCCCTCTTTTTAGCAAAGACTTTAGAAACAATATTATTGTTAACCCCGACGGCATTGAGTGGAAAAGAGAGAAGTGGGGAATAATTGCTAAGGCTTTTCTTAGGCTTACCGAACGTATTGCCATAAAGTTTATTAAGAGAGTTGTTGCCGATAATGAGGCCATATGCGATTATATACGCAACCGTTATAACAAGAAGGCAACCCATATTGCCTACGGAGTAAATATCCCTCTCGAAAAGGCCGACACATCATTGGTAACAGGCAAAAACCTAACAGTAAATAGTTTTGGACTTTGTATTGCACGATTTGAACCTGAAAATAGTATTGAGCTTATCCTAAAATCGTTTTTGCAAGCCAATAAACCTATGGTTATTGTTGGCGATTATAATAATACCTATGGTAAACGGCTTTTCAAACAATTCGGTAACGTGCCGAATTTTCTTTTTTGGGGAGCCGAGTACGAATCCGGAGTTTTAAATAGCTTAAGGAATAACTGTTCGCTATACGTTCATGGTCATTCTGTGGGGGGCACTAATCCGTCGCTGCTCCAAGCTATGGCTAGTGGGTGTAAAATTGTGGCGCACAATAATCCATTTAACCAAAGTACCCTTAAAAACTGTGGACTCTACTTTAGCAACCAACAGCAACTTACATCGATAATTAACGAGCAATGGGATAGACCAAACAATCAAGGGATACTAGCAAGAAAAAGAGCAATTGAACATTTTTCGTGGGAAAAAGTTACCCAGAAATACATTGAACTAATTGAACTAGAATAACAATTTAACATGAAGCTACTTTTCAACAGAATTTCTTTTATTGCTATAATTATGCTTATTATTGGCTCTGGATGCTCAACCCTAAATCCATTTGCCAAAGAAGATTTTGAAACATTTTACAAGAAATTTCATGCCGACACCACCTTCCAGCTATCGCGAATAAAATTCCCGATTGATGGCGTGCTAGTTAGCCCCAATGGCGAAAAAAACTGGACAGCTGAGAATTGGATTCCCCTAACTACACCAGTGCATGAAACAGATACTACTCATTTTGAAGTTGAATACAAAAAGGGAAATGACACATTCATGCAAAAATCGTGGATTAAAAACTCTGGTTTCGTTACCGAATACCGATTTGAGCTAAAAAAGCGAAAGTGGTTTTTAGTATATGCTTACGAGCAAAACCTTTAATTAACATTTTTTTAATCTTTTTTTTAAACCAAAGGAAACGTTTTTTGTTATTTTTGTACTCAAAGTTTCCAAAGATATGAGCACAGAATTTAAAGAAATAGTTGAGAGAGTTAGAGATTTATACTTGCGCTATGGCATTAAAAGCATTACCATGGACGATGTTGCCTCAAACTTAAGCATCTCCAAAAAAACGCTTTACCAATTTGTAAGTAATAAAGATGAGCTAGTAGGCAAAGTAATTGACCTCGAAATAGATCAGATAAATAAAGGAATGGATTGTCCCGAACGGGATAACGTTAACGCCATTGAGGAGCTTCTTATTGTTAGCAAGATTGTTAACCAAAAAATGAAAGAAGTTAACCAGTCTACTCTCTTCGATTTAAAAAAATACTATCCTCATCACTACGAAAGACTAACCAATGCGCGAAGAGAAAAAATGTATGTTAACGTTATTCGGAATATTGAAAAAGGTCAACAAGAGGGATTGTATAGGAACGATCTCGATTTGAACATTATAGCCCGCATTCAAATTTCAAGAGTAGAAAGCATTGTAGACAACGATATTCTTAGCGTTGAAGAATTCACCTCGGAACGTTTTTTTACCGAAATATTTGTATACCACATAAGGGGAATAGCAAACCAAACAGGTATTGAATTTCTTGATAATAAGATGAAAGACTTTGATATTAACGACTTTAACTCACTATTTAAACAATGAAAAAAAGAGCAATTATTCTAGGTTTCTTTTGCCTATCTTTTTCGCTAAGCATTATTCATAATGAGGTTTTAGCGCAAACCGAAACACTTGAAATTTCGTTAGCTGAGGCTCAGAAATTGGCCATTGAAAAAAACTTTAGCCATTTAAACGCTAAGCTCGACCTTGAAATTGCCAAGAAAAAGGTATGGGAAACAACAGCAACGGGGTTACCTCAGATTAACGCTGGCGTTGATCTAAGTATAATTCTAAATGAGCTACCCACACTATCAATACCTGGCCCTCCTGGCCCCGATGGTCAACCAACTGAAATGAACATTGAAGTTGGCGAAAAAGCAAATGCCACTTTCAGCGTTACGGCTTCGCAGCTAGTTTTTAGCGGACCATACATTGTTGGACTACAAGCATCGAAAGCCTACAAAAACCTCTCGGAAAACGCTTTGGCAAAAAGCGAAGAGGATATTAAATACAATGTAGCTTCGGCTTACTATACGGCACTTCTTCTCGAAGAAACTAAAGGCATTTTAGATTCGAGCGTTAATAACCTTCAGAAGCTTTATTCCGATTCGGAAGCTATGCTTAAAACTGGATTTATTGATCAAACTGCAAGGGATCAGATAAAAGTGTCGCTTTCGTTACTTGAGAGCTCAAATAACGAGACAAGCCGTCAGGTTCAATCGGCCATAAATCTTTTAAAGTTTCACTTAGGCATCGACATCAATTCGGAAATTTTACTCTCCGACGAACTTGAAACCTTTACAAGCACCCTTTCGCCAACATTAAACCAAACTAGTAGCATAAATACCGATAACAATACCGACCTTCGGATAATGGCAAACCAAGTTGAGCTAAGTGAACTACAACTCAAACTTGAAAAATCGAACTTTTTACCTACAATTTCTGCTTTCGCAACTTATCAGCGTTTAGCTAAGCAACCAGTGGTAAACTTTACCCCCGAAGCGCTTGCTGGCGCAAGTCTATCGCTCCCAATTTTTTCGAGTGGCATGCGTCGTTCAAAAGTGCAGCAGGCAAAACTTGAGCTGCTTAAATCAACCAACTCGTTTAGCCAAGTTCAGCAAAGCCTTGAGTTAGAATTTGCCAACGCCAAAGCACAATACTTAACTGCTTGGGACAAATATCAAAGTCAAAAAGAGAACAAAGATTTGGCAAGCAGGGTTTACAAAAACTATCAGGTTCAGTACTCAAAAGGGGTTGCATCGCAACGCGATGTAATTGAGGCAAACGACAAATACTTACAAGCCGTTGGCAATTACATTGGAGCAACCGTTGAGCTGCTTAACGCAAAGCTTATGCTCGATAAAATTACCGGAAACCTTTAGTACATATTTCTCAAAAAGTAAAATACCGAACAAAAAACATAGCAAAATGAAAAGACTTATCATAACTCTAGCTGCAGCAAGCCTCCTTTTTGGCTGCAGCACCCCCGAATCGCCCGAGGCAATTCGCAATCAGCTGTCAAAATTAAAAGAGGAGCAAATACAGCTTAACCACGAAATTCACGAGCTGGAAAAAAAGCTTTCCACCATTGAGGAGGATAGCGAGTATAATGGACAAACCCCAGTTCAGGTAAAAACGCTTAATTACGAAGTTTTTCAGCATTACTTTTTGGTAAATGGCACTGTAGAACTCCAAGACGAAGCCTTTATTAGCCCCGAAACCAACGGACAAGTTGAAGCTATTAATACAAAAAAGGGTGATAGAGTTAAAAAGGGTAGTGTTTTAATACGCTTAAATACCGATATATTGGAAAATAGCATAGCAGAAGTTAAGCTTGGACTAGAACTTGCCACTAAGGTATACGAAAAACAAAGCGAGTTATGGGAACAAGGCATAGGGTCGGAATTACAATACCTCGAGGCTAAAAACGGAAAAGAAAGCCTTGAGCAAAAGCTAAAAACCCTAAAATCGCAGCTAGCCATGTCAATAATTAAAGCGCCTTTTGATGGTATTATTGACGATATCATGATTAAAGAAGGCGAACTTGCATCGCCCGGTAAACCAATAGTATACCTTATAAACCTCGACAGAATAAAAATTACCGCTGATGTTTCGGAGAGTCTCCTTCCGAAAATTAGCGTTGGCGATACCGTCGACGTTCTATTCCCCACATATAAGAATTTGTCGTATAGCGCTCCAATTAATCGAATAGGAAACGCCATTGACTCGAAAACCCGTACAATAAAAATTGAGGTTTTAATGCCAAACGTAAAAGGCCTAATCAAACCAAACCAAATGGCATCGCTAAATATTAAGGATTTCGAATCGTCAAAAGCAATCGTTGTCCCAAGCCTAATTGTTAAACAGGACAGCAAGGGCGAATTCCTTTTTATTGAGAGCAAAAACGAAGACGGAAAGAGCATTGCCCAAAAAGTATACGTTGAGTCGGGACTATCCTACAACGATAAAACAATGATTTTATCAGGCTTGAAAGTTGGCCAAAATGCAATTACCGCAGGGTTTAATCAAGTGGGCAACGGAAGCTTAATTGAGATACGAAAAAAATAGGTTTTTCTTAAACCTAATTATTCATCACACTTAAAGTTAGACAATGAGCGAGATCAAAAAAGATAAAGCAAGGGAATTTAAGCTTACCTCGTGGGCATTAAAAAACAGGAACACGGTATATCTGCTATCCCTTATTATTGCAGTTTTTGGTTTTATGTCGTATAGGGGCATGCCCAAGGAACTTTTCCCCGAGGTGGTATTCCCCACCATATTGGTTCAAACCGTATACCCCGGTAACCCACCAGTTGACATCGAAAACCTTATTACACGACCCATTGAAAAAGAGGCTGAAGACGTAAAAGGACTAAAGGAGATTACCTCAACATCGCTTCAGGATGCATCCATGGTAATGGTTGAGTTCAACGCCGATGTACCTCTCCGCGAAGCGCTCCAAGAGGTAAAAGATGCTGTTGACCGGGCAAAAAGTGAGCTACCAACCGACCTGCTTACCGACCCTTTTGTTACCGATGTTGACTTCTCGGAGTTCCCAATTATCAACATAAACCTTTCAGGCGATTTTTCGCTAGAGGAGCTAAAAGGCTATGCCGAATACCTTGAAGATATGATTGAGCCCATAACAGAGGTTTCAAAGGTTCAAATTCAGGGTGTTGAGGAGAGAGAAATCTTCGTTGAGGTAGATCTTATTCAAATGGAATCGCTGGGCTTATCGTTTCAAGATATCGAGAATGCAGTGTCGTGGGAAAATGTTTCAATGTCGGGTGGCGACATTAGACTTGGGAAAATGCGCCGATCGATAAGAATTGTTGGAGAATTTGAAAAAGTTAAAGAGATTGAGAGCATTGTTGTAAAACGCGAACAAGGACGAACAATTTACCTTCGTGACGTTGCTGAAGTTGTTGACGGATACGCCGAATCAACATCAATGGCTAGGTTAGATGGCCATCCTGTTGTATCGGTTCAGGTTATTAAAAAAGGCGGTGAAAACCTGCTAAATGCCACCGATAAAATTTTCGCCGTCCTCGATAAGGCAAAAGAAACCGGAGCCATCCCCGCAACAATGTCGGTAACCCTAACTAACGATCAAAGTGACCTAATTCGCAAACAGCTTTCGAACCTTGAGAATAGCCTAATACTAGGGGTTTTCTTTGTAGTACTTGTTTTGTTTTACTTTTTGGGTACTCGTAACGCTTTGTTTGTCGGATTGGCCATCCCCCTATCAATGCTCACCTCTTTTATGGTGCTCAACATTATCGACTACCAGATAAACATGATCGTTCTATTCGCCCTTATCCTTGCACTGGGGATGCTTGTTGACAATGCCATTGTTGTGGTTGAGAACATTTACCGATTTGTTGACAAGGGGCATAAACCCCTTGAGGCAGCCCGATTGGCCGTTGGCGAAATTGCCATACCAATTATTGCCTCAACAGCAACAACGCTTGCTGCATTTTTACCTCTTGCCTTTTGGGGTGGTATTACGGGTGAATTCATGAAAAATCTCCCTGTAACGCTAATCGTTGTGCTTACATCTTCGCTTTTTGTTGCACTAGTTATAATACCCGTTGTATCGGCAACATTTATTAAGCACGGTGAAAATAGGCACGACAATACACCCAATAAGCGTAAAGCCAACAGGCTCGCTATTATTTTAGCTGGACTAGCAGCAATTTTATACTTTGCAAAATGGTTCGCCATTGCCAACATATTAAGCCTTATTGCACTAATCGTCTTCCTCAATGCTTTATTCTTTTATAAAGTTGAGCGATGGTTTCGGGATGTTTTCCTTACCCGATTGGAGAACCTATACTCTCGCACGCTAAACTATGCACTGAGAGGATGGCGACCAGTATGGTTTTTTCTGGGTACATTTGGACTTCTAATCTTCAGCGTTCTACTGTTTATGGTTCGACAGCCCGAGGTTAAGTTTTTCCCAACAAACGAACCTAGCTACATTAATATAATTGCTGAGTTGCCTATTGGTACCGATATTAGCGCAACCGATTCGGTTATATATAAAATAGAGAATGATTTGGATAGCCTTTTAGCACCATACAATCACATTGTAAAATCGGTATTAACAACCATTGGGCAAGGCGACCCCGACGAATGGAGCACATTTGGCGATCAGGTTAATAAGGCGCTTACCACAATTAGCTTTGTTGATTTTAAGGACAGGGAGGGCATAAATACAGCGTCAATTATGAGCATGCTAAACAGCGAGCTGCTAAACCAATACCCTGGCGTTGATCTCTCAATAACCCAAAATCTTATGGGTCCACCTGCAGGTAAAGCAATTAACATTGAAGTTACCGGACCCGATTTTGAAAAACTCATTACCTATGCCGATAGCATTGAAGCGCACATAAATGCTCAAAACATCCAAGGTATAGAGGGGTTAAAAATTGATTTAGATGTAGGAAAACCTGAACTTCTTGTAAAAATTGACCGGGATAAAGCGCGAAGGTTTGGATTAAGTACAATGCAAATTGCCAGCACCATTCGCACCTCGCTTTTTGGCAAAGAGATTTCACGATTTAAGGATGGAGAAGAAGATTTCCCTATTCAACTCAGGTATAAAGACGAGTATAGATACCACTTGACCACCCTCCTAAACCAAA
>NPID01001385.1_pt1 | contig 43841 bp, 29 predicted proteins | sample 8637491 | NCBI WGS metagenome assembly NPID01 (sample SAMN07420843, study PRJNA396082) | bioreactor metagenome | isolation source: sample BA6 brine-fed electro-methanogenic bioreactor BA | place: Japan: Kochi | collected 2016-06-14 | reverse complement strand
TGGCTTCTTTATCGCCACTGGCCTTGTGGGAACAGCCTTTGTGCATAGCATCGCCTGACTTGCAGCCATTGCCCTCTTTCTCAGAACAGCATGCCTTACCTTCCTTGTCGCCGTCCTTACAGCAGCCTTCGGCACCAGAGGCTTTTGAATGACTGCATTCCCCGTCTTTCTTCTGTGAACAGCCCTTGCCGTCCATCTTCTTACAGCCGGATTCACCCTTGGAATGGGAGCAGCCTTTTTCTATGGTTGCGCTGTGTTTGCAGCCTGAGCTCTCACCTTCGTCTGCCGTGTGTGAACATCCTTTGTGTTCTTCGGCGGTCTGGCTTGCTGCCTTGGCATATGGGCAACCTGCATGGGGTGTTTCGCCCTTGCTATGGGCGCAACCCCCGCCATCAGATGAGCCTGCATCTGCCATCATCCTTGAGAGTCCGGCACGTTCGAGGGGAGTGCGCTTCTCATCGCCGGGTGCCATGGGACGCTCAAGTGCCGATCGGTCGCCTTCATCGGCGTGGTCGTCTTCATCGGCATGAATATCATGTTCATCCATATCACCGTGGTCTGCCTCCGCTGCATGGTCGCAATTTGCGTGGGGGTCGGTTATCGGCGTTGCCGCTGTGGCTTCAGTTGAGTGGTCGCAGTTTGCGTGGGGATCGGCTGCGGCACTGCCCGAAGTGGCGTGTTCTGTATGTCCACAGTCATCGTGCTCTCCCTCTGCCATGTGCATAGCAGAGCTGCCACCGCCGAGGCGGAAGGTCAGGCTTGCCTGAAAAGTCCTGCCAACAAGTGGGCCGTAGACCAGCTCCGATGAAACACCCGTTGCAAAGGGATCGGAAGTTCCCTGAAGTGGCGAGACATCCTGTGTGATATCGAAGAGATTCTGCACAGAAAGATGTACCTGAAATGCTCCGAATATCTTTGTAAGCCCGACCATTGTCGTCGAGAATGTCTCGGAAAGATCCCTGCCATATGCGTTTTCAGGAAGAACCTGAGGGCCGTAGAGCATTGTTGTCGATAGGAATTTCAGGTCTTCAACACCTGCCAGATCGTCCCATGTAATCCTTCCGAAGCCCCGCCATCTCGGCATGAAGGGGAGTTCATTACCGTCATAGTCTGTCTTTGTCATCTCCATTCCGAGGTGGAGGAGAGGCCCGTTTGCGATGTCTATCTGCAGATTGGACTCACCGCCGAAGATGCGTGTGGGGCTTGTAGCATTGATATAGGTCAGTACGCCTTCCTCATCGTCAATCGGGAGTATTCTGCCGTCGATATTGGTGTAATAGCCGGTTGCAGCAAGGGTGAAAATGGTGCTGCCTGCAAACATCTTGTACTCTGCTGCGAGGTTGCCTGTCATGCCCTGCTCACTCGCGAGATTATCGGGCAATTCCACGACAATGCTCCTGTCATATCCTGAAAGGAGATCCTGGCTGGATGGGCGGAATCTGCCGCCTGTGCCTGCCCTTGCCTGAACCTTGAAGAAGGGTGTAATCCTGCTCTCAAGGGAAAGCCTTGGATTGACCTTCCACTCCCTGTCGCCATCGCCTCTGTCGCCGTCTGTGCGCACTCCTGCCGTGAGGGATGTTTCCTCGCCAAAACTGAAGCCACGCTCAATGGACATGGAAATTCTGTCATTTGTCAGGTCAAAGGCATTTCCGCTTTTATTGTCGGTCTCCTCATAACGATATTTCGCTTCAAGGCGCGTGTTCTGACCAAGAACAGGCATTTCATATCCGCCGGAGAAGACAATGCCCTGCTCCTCGATGACCGTTGATGTCGTGTCCATGATCTGATCATAGTTTACATAGGCTGTTGTGATATTTCCGAAGGCTCTGCCGTCATCTATATCGATGGAGCCATCTGTATTCAGCTCCCAGCGGTCGGTGTTGACAGAGCGCACCCAGTAGGGATGGTCGCCGATCTCAGCACGGGAGACACCCGTCATTCCGCCTGTTACCTCTTCATCAATATATAGACCCGCTATGTTCAAATTCCGCGACTCGTCTCCCATATATACCTTGACCCGGGAGAACATCCTCTCTGCCAGAGGGGACTCCGACCAGCCATCGCCGTCTCGATCATACATGTCCGAGCGCAGGAAGGAAAAAGCAAACTGTGTTCCAACTGCACGGGGCTTAGCTGTGATCTCTGCCTGAAGCTCTGTGCCGCCGACAGTCCTTTGATACATCGATATTGAACCCTCAGCAGGGCCTGATTTCGGTCGTCTTGTGACAATGTCCACATGACCGCCAAGAGAACGGCTCTCGCTCCTTATGGAAGCAGCGCCCTTTTTTACATCTATCCGCTCAATCCCAATGGCGGGATAGGAATAGAGCCTGTATTCCGATGCAAGCCCTGCAACCTCCGGCGCGCCGTCGACGGTGATCTCCGTGTAGTCGCCGGGCAGACCGAGAAGGGAAAGGCTGGAGCGATTGTCCAAAGCACAACAAACATTTAGATTGACGCCGGAAAGTCCGTCCAGAAGTTCCCCAAGGCTTGTCATGCCCTGCTCACGCCGGGCAGCGAGTATGTCCTCGCCATATGAAGTGCCCGATCCGTCAGAAAATTTGCCTGTGCGCACGCCCTCAACCTCTATGGCGTCAAGGGTCTCAGCATTCTGGGTGAGTTCGATATTCAGTCTTTCATTCCTGCCAACCGACAGAGTTTCAGGAAGATAGCCGATATAGGTAACAATGATTCTTGCCCCTCTAGCGCCCTCGAAATTGAGTGTAAAATTCCCGTCTATATCCGCTGCGGCACCCTTTGGCAGATCCATTACTTTTATATTTGCCCCTGCCAGAGGTGCATCTGTCTGCCTGTCCTTCACAGTTCCAGTTATGTCGTACTGTGCAGAAAAGGCAACCATACATATCAATATGAGTGTTAGATAACGCATTGTTCTCCTTTTATTTAAAATGATTCAGATTGTGCAGTCTGTTAGTCTGTCGACCTCTAAATCAGGAGAACTACGCTTTGATCTGGTCTTGTCGGTGGACGATATTCAGGAGGGTCCTTATACTCCGCATAATGTGAAATTGACTGGAGCTTTTCCATCGGACTTGTGGGAAGGATGATGGGTCTTTTAGTGGATATGGAGCGAATATCACCCTGTGCGCAAACAAAGCAAACGCTGCCATGACCACCATTGTGTGCATTTGCATCGTGGTGATTTTCATGCCCGGTGCTTTGGCTGTTGTCCTCTTCAGAATCACTGTCGTGATTATCTGTGCCGCAGTGTTCCGTGTGCATAGGGCAACATCCGTGATGCTGCTGCTGTTCTTGCTGCTCCTGAACAATGCCACAGACATCACATCCATTGCCGGAATGGGATGAGCTGCATATCAGGCTGTCAAGACAACCCACAGCAAAAAGTGCAAAAGCAACAAAGACCGCGACGCCACCCCTTATCCATATATTCGATATGTTTGTTTCTCGCATTTTCATATATTCAATATAATACACAACAGGCTCTATGCAAGAAAATTCCATAGAGGGGCGATTCTGAAAAAATAAATTCCCCTCTCCATGATTAATTCCCTCTTTCTCCTTGCAATTTTTCTCCTATAGGATTTTATTCCCTTATGGCTAACAGTGCCAAAGAGGGGCGCTCGAAAGGTCTCATTGGGTAGATGCTTGAGATGTCTCAATGAAAGGGCGCTCGAAAGGTCTCATTGGGTAGATGCTTGAGAGGTCTCAATGAAAGGGCGCTCGAAAGGTCTCATTGGGTAGATGCTTGAGATGTCTCAATGAAAAGGCGCTCAAAAGGTCTCGGTAGATGGAGGTCGGCGTTCTCAGTACAAAGGGGTCGGGCGTTCTCAGTACAGAGGGGTCGGCGGTCACAGAACAAAGGGATCGGCGTTCTCAGTACAAAGGGATCAGGCGGTCACAGTACAGAGGGGTCGGCGATCTCGATGAAGGGGCTCGAAAGGTCTCAGAAGATGAGGCACGAGAGTTCTCGTAGAAGGGCACCCTGAATGTCGCGGTAGATGAGGCACAAGGGGTCTCAGGTGAATGGGACTTAGGAGTTCTCCGTGAAAAGGGACGAAAAGGTCTCAGATAATTGAGTAAATAAGGGTCATCCACGGATGACATGCATTGTTCGTATGAAGGGATTACCTTGAAGAATCCGGTAGCAAAATGGTTTACACCGCAGGAGGCGAGGGTTATCATCTTTGTCCTCGCTGCGTTGTTGGTCGGGTCGATGGTGCTTATGATCGCCAGAAGACTGCCCATGATTGAAAAAGATGTTAATGTTATGAAGGAGTCGGAAAAGGAAGCAGCGCAGGATACCACCTATGAATCTCCCGGTCTGCAGGGTGCACAGCCGGATACAGTTGACGAGGACAAGGCCCTGAAGGTTCCGAGAACCAATTCCTATCAATTTGCCGACACGAAAAAGCCAGAGAAACCTCTGACAGAGGGCGAGATAAACCTCAACACAGCCCCCAAGAGCCAGCTTTCCCGTTTGCCGGGAGTTGGTCCTAAGAGGGCAGAGGACATAATCGAATACAGGGAAAAGAACGGTCCCTTCAAGAGTAAGAAGGACATACAGAAGATAAAGGGCATAGGCCCGAAGACATATGAAAAGATGGAGAAGTACCTCTCCATCTGACATTGTCAAGTGCGTGACTTTGAAAAATGCAAAGATGGATACGATCCATCCGAGCTTGCAGGATAAAAGAACATCCTGTGATTTGACATAAATGAAAGAAATAATATATCAAAAGGAGGAAACTTGAGAAAGGACAAGGGCTTTTCCATTCTCGACATCCTGATTTTCGTGCTGATCATCGCTGTTTTGGTGGCACTCATACTCCCCAAGATGAAAAAGGACGAGAAGGCCGAAAACCAGAAAATAGCTCGCGAAAAGATGACACAGATTTCTGAGGCCATGGACGAATACTTCAAGACCGCTGCCGGAAGAATTGATCCGAATGCACAGGCCCAGGAGACGGATACACTTGCAGAGGGCGAAGAGGTAGAAACTGAAGAGGCTGAAGAGGATTCAATCGTGATCACAAGGGTCTACACAGATGACATCGAGGATCTTAAAGAGGGCGGCTTCCTCCCTGAGGATTTCGAGGCGACAAGTCCTCCGACGGGTCGTTATTTCAAGCTCTTTGCACAGGATTCTTCCTATTATGCCATCTATGACCCCAACGGGCACGGCACAGTTCTCAACGGCAAAAAGCTCTGGGAAGAGGACTAAAGATATTCTGACAGGGCAGCCTCCTTTGGGCTGCCTTTTATTATATATTTGATTAAATGGGCAATGGCATCATGTTTCTGTCTTTGCCCTTTTGTGGTATATCGTTGATTTTACTTTCAGATAGAAGTATCGGAGAATAGCAGAATTTATGGCTGGCAGCGACACAACAATCGGTTTCTGGTTCAATGAGAAAAGGCTGATCATAGTCGAGACCCGGGTCTCTGACAGGAGCATTACCCTCATCAAGAGCGTAGACGCCGACATGCCGCAGGGTCTCATAGAAAAAGGGCATATCGAGGACTTTGACGGCCTCTGTGCATTCTCAAAAGAGGTCCTCAAGAGCATAAAGCCCACAACAAAGTTCGCCTCAATCAACCTTCCCCCCGGCTCCTATCAGCTCAAGCGTTTCCAGCTGCCGGAAGAATACATCACAGCCGACACAGAGATACCCTATTTCGAGCTTAAGAATCAGCTTTTACAGGACGAGACAAGGTATAAATTCTCCCACTTTGTCATGGGGCAGCAGGTCTATATGATAGCCGCCCTGCGTTCGCATATGGATCAGGGGCTGAAGCTTCTTACATCCATTGGGCTGGTGCCGGTCAGCTCTGAGCCTCCGGAGATCAGCCTGCACAATATCTTTCGATTCATAACCGATGATTGGCTGCTCTCTGCACTTCTTCTGGAGGTATCGACACCATATTCCACGGTTGCACTTATAAAGGATGGGGTATTCTATCCGGGTGGGAAGATTGTAACAGGCAGTGATCTGTACCTGTCCGCCTGCAAGTCGACAATACAGCCTGTGAATATAGATCAGTTCATCGAGGATCTGAAACAGAAGATGGACAGCGTCTTTGCACCTGCCGGATTCAAGACAGGAAGCACACCGCCTTCCGCACTTGTGCTGTCGGGTATATATCCCAATCTCGCACTTGCCATGGAGATTGAGAACCTTGTCGATTCCCCGATTTATCTTGCAGACGGCATCAAAAAGCAGAAGAGAGTTAAGAAAAAGGGCAAGCATCAGAACATTACATTCCCCGAGATGCTCTCTGCGCTCGGGCTTGCACTGAGGAGGCCCCACGACTGATGGGCGATGACAAAAAACTCATACGCTTTCACCTCGTACGTAAAGAGGAAAAGGCCAGCACTGTCAAAAGATCGGGCAAGCTGCTTTTCTTCTCCATCGTTGTGCTTGTTGTCATAGTTGGTCTTTCTGTACTCGGCTACGCCATGATCGAGAGGCTGGAAACAGGGATTGTCGAGGAGAAACCTCCGGATATTCCAAAAACAGAGGATACACCCCCGCCAGAGCCTGCGCCGGACAGACGAAAGGAAGACCCACTGCTTGAGCTTGCAAAACACGGCACCGACAGCCTCCATGTATCGCCTGACAGCACTCAGAAAGGGCCAAGGACGAGGGTTAACGAATACATACTCCGCACACGTGACGGCTGGCATATGCTTTTGGGCAGTGTTATCGATGCCAATCTCAATGTCGACATGATTGTCGCAGCAGAGGGTACAAAGCTCTATCTTAATGGCCGCTCCGAGTCAGAGCCTGTATACCTCAAGGACATGGAGGAGTTAGGCGAAGGTCTCATCGACCACAGGCTGCTCTGGTCTGATCTGAATACAGGTAAATATCGCTGGGTAACCGAGGGCTTCCTCTATACAAAGGCTGAGATAGACACCACAGAACTCAGACGTGTACTTCCCTTCCAGCAGGGGCCTATAAGGGCATGGGTTGATTCAACAGCGGATAAAAATGACCTTGAGAGCTACGATATACGCTCCATAGGCAAGGATCAATTCCCCTGGGGTGCAAGGTATCTGTTCCAGGCACGCTTCAAGGGGACGCTTTCCGAGCTTCAGAATACCCTTGAAGACCTTGCGGACACAGACAGGATGTTCACTGTGTACTCCGCAGGTATTGAGATTCATCCCGGAGATGAGAGGATGTATAAACGGGATATTGATGCCAATTTCATTTTCGCACTCTTCAATCCAAACCCCGATCCCGAGCCTGAGCCACAGACCGATAAAGAGCAGCAATAGCCGAAACCATGCTTTTCCCCTTTTCTTGGAAAGACCTTAACGTAATAAGATGAATATCAGGGGCTGTCGTCTATGTCCTTCCCTCTATAGCCTGCCTCTGTGAGAAATGGCAGACTGATCTCGAATGATGTTCCGCCCTTTGGGGATCGCTCGACCCTGATCTGACCATTGTGTTTGTTCACTATGATGTCGTATGAAATATACAGTCCCAGGCCAGTCCCTCTGCCCGGCTCCTTTGTGGTATAGAAAGGATCGAAGATGTGGTTGATATGCTCCCTCGGTATACCCGGTCCGTCATCGGCAACAGAGAGTAAGACCTGTTCACCTTCAATGCGTGTTGTGATGTCTATCTGTCCCCTGTCCTGCCTGTTCTGGTCGGCTATGGCATGGGCGGCATTGACGAGGAGATTCAGAATGACCTGCCCCAGCTCACCGCCATTTGCCATGAAACTCTCCTTTGCATCGAGATGTTTCTTTACATCAGCTACATATTTGATCTCATTCCTGCCAAGGGTCAGCGCATTTCTGACAATATCGTCGATGACGACAGGGCGGAAGTCCTCGGCCTGCCCCTGATGGGAGAAGCTCTTGAGGTTCTGGACAATGTCGCGCATCCTCTCTATGCCCTGCCCGGATTCCTCCATGATATCGACAATATCCTCCATGATAAAATCTATTCTGTTCTTCTTCTTCAAGGTCTTGATCTGGGGTATCAGGGGGCAGTCTTTGCCGCACTCCTCTATGGATAGCTCTCCAATCAGAGCACATGAGCTGTCGCAGAAGTCAGCGATATTCTTAAGGTATCTTTTTAGTGTGGAAAAATTGCTGGACACAAAGCCGAGGGGATTGTTGATCTCATGGGCTATGCCTGCTGAAAGCTGACCGATGGAAGCCATTTTCTCCTGTCTTATCATCGTATTCTGAGTCTGCACGAGCTTTTTATTCGTCTCTTCGAGGCTGTTGTTCATGCTCCAGAGCTTTCTCTCATATTCAAGGGTCGCTGTTATGTCCCTTGTCGCACCTATCAATCCTGCAAAGTTGTCTCTTTCGTCGTGGATGACAGTGAAGCCCGTATCCGTATCGACATAATGACCGAGCCTGTGTCTCACTGATATTCTCAGATTAAAAGAACCCCGGGACTCCTCTGTGTGCTTGGTGAAATTCTCGAGATAGACAAGGTTGAGCTTTTCCTGAAGCTCCTCTATGGATCTTTTGTCAAAGGCATTTTCTATGGATATCCCTGTGAAATCCTCCGGCGAATAGCCGAGAGTGGCCTTCACAGAGGGTGATACCCAGGTAAAGCGGAAGTTCTTGTCGCAGGTCCAGATGATGTCAGAGACATTGCGAGCCATCAGACGGAATTTCTCTTCGCTCTGTTTGAGCCTCTTTCTCGCTTCCATGAGGGCAGTTACATCGTGTATGAAGCCGTTGACGCTCTTGAGGCCATTCCCTTCGGGTATGCCGCTGATGGCGATGTGCAGCCACCTTTCCCCCTTTTTCGGGTGATTATAGTTGAAGTGAAAACTGACCGAGTAGGGCGGACTGTATATGTCCCTGAACTTTGCGATCACATCCTTATTGTCGGAAACCCCACGTAGCCATGCCCTGATATCCGTTGATTCCGATTCCTTTATCCCGCCAAGTTCCACTATGGACGGACTGACAAAGACAACACGGGGCAACTTGCCCATCTCAATGTCAGTCAGCTGGAAGACCACGTAATCACGGGCATTCTCGAGAAAGGTCTCCATATTTCTGCGTGTTATCTCGAGGGATTCCTCGGCATTTCTCATTGCTGTCTCGTCCCTTATGAAGGCAGTGAAACCAACATCTCCGGGTATGCCATAAAAATGCGTGAATCGCCGCTCTCCCTCCCTCTTCTTGACGACAATCTCTGCATCCATACCCTGTCCCTTTCGGAGCTTATCCACCTCAGAGCGGAAGATGATCTCTGACTCAGGGGAAATGAAATTGCGTATATTGCCGCCTTCTCTGCCGAATAGAGATCGGCAGCTCTCGTTCATCTTCAATATACTGCCGGAAAAGCTGAGGCTGACTATCGCAATCGGGGATTTCTCGAACAGTTCGTTTAAGTCTTTTGTGCTTTTTTCAGAACTTGGTTCAACTCGGCTAAAGAGATTTATGGTATATTCGCCGTGAGTCTTCTTCTCGATGCGCAGTTGGTCCCCCTTCAGCCCTTCATTGGTATCGGATAGTATCTTTGTGCACGGTTGATTCGCGTGTATGATTGTCCCGTTACTGTCGGTAACAGCGGCGGCAACCGGCAGCAGTTCAACTGCACTGCGCAACAACTCAAGCTGATTTTGCATAGGATTTGACATAGATAAACTATCGGACTTTATCAGTTTAACTTAAGCTACTAAATTATTTGGAAATAGACGGGGGATGCCCCACGTAAAGGAGATGGAGAAAAGCCAGTTGACGGCACACTCAGTTCCAGGTCCAGGACTCCTCGACATATCTGAATTTTGGGATATAGTCCTCCTCCATACCGGCAGGACAGCTGAAGCCAAGAAAGATGAGAACATTCTCTTTGACAGGTGAAGGAAAGGTTATCAGCCTTCGCCATTTCTGAGCCTCAGTTGGGAGAGTTCCTTCATAGACCAGCTCCCATGCCTCCCTGCCCTTCCAGTCTATCTGTCCTTTTTCGTGGAGCTTGTAGTCATAGTATCGGTTCTGAGCGGATTTTTCTATCTGATCGAGGAAATATCCCATTGCCGCCTTATATGCCGCCGCCTGTGATTCGGGTATCTCGTGGGTTACAACGGTGATAATGCCTGTCCTGCCCTTATTACCCACAGTATATGCAGACCGGGTCTCAGGGAAGAGCTGGTTCAGCTCCTCCTGCGAAAGAACCGACCATCCGGGTGGTGTTACAAAGGAGAAGCCCAGCTCGCTTGTTGGTGATTCCTGCTGTCTTGAGCAGGCAAAGAAAAGGAGGAATATTGGCAGGAGTCTTTTCAATTTTCAGCCCCTTCGATTATGATGCTGCCGCCGCCCCTGACCTCGATATCGTTGTCTATGCCTTCAGGGAACCTGATGTTTCCAGCACCGAGAATGACACCTGTGATGCTGTCTGCGCTCTCGATGTATATCTCCTCATCGCTTGAGTGACTGACCCTCAGTACACCAATATGTCCACCCTCAACCGAGAACCTGCCATGTTCAAGAACCTCGACTGTGGCAGTCTCAACAGTGTCTTCAAGGTGTATATGTCCCCTGTCTTTGATGATGGCCTTGAAACTTTCGATGTGGGAGCTTATGGTTGCAGTGGAGATATTATTGACATTGAACTCCATGCTTTCTACCACTGTATTCGATGAAGTGAAGAAGTGGGAGCCACGGGAGAGGGTTATCCTTCGGGGCATACCTGAAAGCTCTGCAAAGACCCTTCCCGGCGAATGGGGCGATGCAAGCGGCTTCTGTATTGTCAGGGTGCTGTCGACCTCCGATACTGTTGTTGAGTCGAGGTCTTCCCGCTTGCCGGATATGAAGAGGGAGGGGTGCTCCTGGGTTATGTGTGTTACGTGTATGGGCCCTCTTATGATAAGCTGGTTATAGGACTTAAGCGGTGTTCCCTGCTCAATGAAGGGTGTTCTGTTCTCCCATGGGAATTCCCAGAAAAGGCTGAAAACCCCGACGAGAAAAACGAGCAACGAAAGAAGTATCAGAAGTTTTCCCGTTGTTGTGAATTGTCCCATATATTTCCTATCTTTTTTTTAGTTCACCTGAACCGATTATTATTCTGTTGACCTCAGGATCGCCTTCATAGGTTATGTCGCCAGAGCCAACTATCTTCGCCTTGAGCTCTCCGTCTATCTTACCGAGGTTTATGTCTCCGGAGCCGGTTATGCTTGTCTGTGCATTGCTCACATTGATGCCTCCTACATCAATATCGCCCGAACCCGAAATTCTTGCAGAAATTTCTCTGGCTTCCCCTGTAATCTTGATATCACCTGAGCCATTAATCTCAAGGAGCAGTTCATCTGATATGTTCTCGTCGAGAACCACATCACCCGAACCCTCTATTGAGACTGCAAGGGTATCGACTGCATTTCTGCCTGATACACTGACATCCCCCGAGCCATCGATCTTTATCCTTTCCAGGGCAGGCATTGTTATCTCTGCCTTGAAATCGGCATTTATAATCGTTCCTGACTTGACCTTCAAATAGAGCGTCTCGCCCTCCTGCTCAGCAACAAGCATATCCAGCTTGCCCTCATTGGCGGAAATCACGATGCTATAAGTATCGCCTATGGTCACATCGATGTCTACAACGCCGGTGTTTACTATATTTCTGAACCCCTCCAGAGAAAGGGTATCTGCCTCCCTTGCACCAAAAACAAGGGCATTAAGAACGCAAAACATCAATATTCTCCTCATAGAATTCTCCTTTTCAGTTCAAAGAGGTACTATCAGCAGTCTTTGGGTATCAGTAGTCAAAGAGTCCGGGATATGGTATATCCTTTCCGCCTTCTGAGAGCGGCTGGAACCAAAGGTTGATCTTTGTGGTGAAGCTCTGGTTCTCGTCCAGTTCGACCTTGTAGAGGTGTATCAGGCTGGTCTGCTGATATATATTCAGATAGTCCCTCTGGCTCTTGGCTATTGTGTGTACAGGGAACATCCAGAGATTATCCGCCCTTGTCCTTGTGTGTATTCTCAGATTGCGTCCCCTGTCCCGGACCTCGAAATCTCCGGGTCTGTGGAAATGCTGCCTTGCACCTGGGGCTACTTTCTGCATGGTTGCACCTGGGAAGACGAGATAGCGATCAGGGTCATCGGGGGACAGAAGACCGAAATTGGTCTCGATGGCGAAGAGGAATTCCCTCCTTGAGCCCTTATTGATCAGTGTATAGTTGACCGCCATACTGTTGTCCTCTTCTGAGAGAACAATGGCTTTGGTAAGCTCAAATGGCGACAGGTCGCCTCCCTCACCGACCATCTCGCTGGTCATAAGCTCAACCTCAGCCTCTGATACCTTGTTGACCTTGAAATCACGCCTGTGAAAGGATGCCAGCTGAGGATATTCGTTCTCTCTGAAGCCATCGAGTGTTGTGTCCACCGGCAGTATATGTTCCGTGAACATGCGCCTTTTATAACGGTCGTATTTAAATACTGGTCTTTCCAACTCTATGTCGGTGAAGGCCTCGTCCTGATTTTCGTGGGGGGTGAGGTGGGATTCAATGTGGGAGTCCTTTGCCCTGTTGTGATAAATCTCTTCCCTGCGTGTGAGCGTATCGGTGAGATTGACAGCATACTGCGGCAGGGAAAGCTCCTCGACCATGCCCCCTGAATGGGGCCTTATCCAGACCTGCATCCCCTGTGTGGCTATGAGGATTTCGTCTCTGCCGTCTGCGTCAATATCCTCTACAATGGGAAGACTGGCAGGCTTACCAAGCAATGCCTCTGTCTGTAGCATATTGTCCCATATGCCCTTGCGGAGATGGGGCATATGCAGTCCTCCGAATATGCCATGCCAGTAGGCGCAGTTGCACTGTGCCCGATATAGTGCCCTTTCCGCCTCCTCCTGAACAGTTTCTGGCATCTTGAAAACCTCTCTGTGCAGCCTGCGGGATACAAAGAGCATGCGTTTATGCATCCAGTTGGACTCAGGGTATTTATGGAGGAAATTCCTCCAGAATCCGCCTCTGATGAAGGGCTGCCATGCCTCGAAATCTCCCTTCTGGTCAAGTTCTCTGACAATGTGCTGGAATCTCCTGCCGAGCTTCGGCGGCAATGTCCATTCACCCATCTCGAAATATGAGCCGGTGGGCAGATAGATATTGCCCTTTGGAGGTATGGTCTCCATAGCCTTCAGCGGTGATATGACATTGATTGACTCGCTCTGCTCCAGAAGATCGAGGAAATGCTCGAACCAACCCTCCTGCCAGACAGTTCTGTCCGTCTGGGGCCATAGCCCGAATTTCTCTCCATCATCTCCGAATACGGCAATTCTTCTGCCGGATATGGATGCTATCGAATTGAGATAATCTATTGTCGCTTCAGGGGGCGAGAATGGCATGAGATAGCGCAGTCTCTCGGAAATGGGGAAAATGGCAACCTTCTTGCCGACATGCTCTGTTATGTAGTAGCCGAAAAGCTCGTCATCGTCCAGACCGACGGATTTGAAGTGATAGTCGTCAACTGCAGTGTATCTGACTCCCGAATTGGCGAGAATTTCCGGCAGCTGGGGTTCCCATATTCTTTCTGCCAGCCAGACACCCTCAGGTCTCTGGAGGAATTCGCCTTCGAGGAAATCCGCCATCCACTCAAGCTGTTCCCTTCCGTCACGATCGGGTATAACCGGCAGCACAGGCTCATAGAACCCGCCACCCATAAGCTCAAGAATACCCCTTTCGCTCATATCCCTGACAAGGTCGAAAATCTCAGGATAGTTTTCGTCAAAATATTCCCACAGAGGCCCAGAGATATGTACTGCAAAGGGCAGCTCATGGCGGGAAAGTGCTGACAGAAGCGGTTTGTATGCCTTCTCTGTGGCAGCCTGCATGATCTCGGGAAAATTGCCGACAGGCTGATGGAGATGGAAGATAAGTGCGAGATTGATCTTTTTCATTATGTTAACTCCTTCTATTCGTCGTGCATTTTTCTGAAATCTGCGAGATTCTCGTCCGGTGCGAGCAGTATGAGCCTGTCTCTGGGAGAAAGTGCCATATCCGCAGAGGGGATGACATTTATCTCCTCATTGCCGTCTATGTCTGTGTGTTTAATTGCAAGGCATTCAACGCCGTATGTTCGTCTGAGATTGAGATCCAGTAGGGTCTTGCCGTCGAAGTCCCTCGGGGAGACAACCTCGACAATGCTGTAGCCTTCGACAAGGGAAAAGTGGTCGAGAATGCCGGGATCGCTCATTGTCTTTGCAAGTCTGAGAGCTGCGTCTTCCTCAGGGAATACGACCTTTGTAGCTCCGAGAAGCTCGAGAATGGTCTTCTGCTCCCTTGAACTGCCCTTGACAATGATGCTGGGAACCTCAAGCTCCGACAGTGTCATCGTGACCATGACAGATGTCTCAAGATTGTCGCCGAGTGATACAAGGGCTGTGTCAACATCCCCGAGACCGAGATTGTCCAGCGCACCGGGTGCTGTGGCGTCGGTCTGTATGGACTGTGTTACATAGGGTTGAACTGCCTCAACCGCAACCTGATCTATATCCACGGCAAGGACAGGGAAGCCGCTCTCGCCGAGATATCTTGCTACCTGTGACCCAAAATTTCCCAAACCTATAACAGCGAATTGCCTCATATCAGCCCTTCTTTAAATCATTCTCTTTACTCATCAATGGTTTCTGGTACACCTGATGGTCGGGGAGAGACCACATCGGACCATTTCTGATCCTGCCCATCAGAGCTTCAGCCCCTTAAACAATTTTCTTGCGCCCCCCCGAGGGGCAGAGACAAGCTCTGCCCCTATGGAGAAATCATGCAAAATCCTGTGCCATCAGGGTTAAACCCTATTTTACTTCTCTATTCGCATGGAACTGTCAAATCTATTTCCACATACATCCCAAATGGGTTGATCATTGTCTATCCCTCTGCAAAACCATTATCTGCGCTGCCGCTTGCGTCACGTATCCATTTAAGGTACTGCCGCAGGTAGTGGATACCTGAGCAGAGGGTGAGCAGTATTGCCAGCCCTCCTGTTATCCAGGGTGCAACAGGGACATGGGCCACAAACAGAATATAGGTAATGCCCCAGGAAAATGGTGTCAATCTTGCCGGCAAGTCTGGTTTAAAGGGGGTTTTGTTCCCTTTTATGACCTTAATGCCGAGGACGAGAATAATCAGGTCGCGGATAACGATCAGTGCAATCAGCCACAGTGGGATATAGCCGAGAACATAGAGCGCAACTCCGAGTCCTGTGATTATAACCTTGTCCGATATGGGGTCGAGAATGGCACCGACCCGTGTTATCTGGTTCAATTTTCTTGCGAAGTATCCGTCCAGCAGGTCTGTCAGGAGCATGAATGCGCCTGTTATGACCGCAGGGAGAAAGGATGCACCTTCGCTCGCCGTCTTTAGAAAGGGGAGCAGCAGGAAGAACAGGAGTATCCTGAGCATTGTCAGGAGATTTGGAACAGTCAGAAATTGTTGAAAGACCGTGAGGTCTTCTCGCAGTCCTTCCATATGTCCTCTTTCGGTTGTTTATGTTAAGGTATTTTGGGCGGGGGATGGTGTCAAGTGGGAAAAGGGGGGTGATTTGGCGTATATATGTATTAAGTGACCTGAAACATTGATGTTAGCTTTTGTTTGTTGAAGGCGAAAATATTCAATCTGTGTTAATTGAGTAGAGCCTTCGGTCTTATTTATAAAATCTAATTTTTTCTGGATAAAAAAGCTATTCTGTTGGCTTTGTCGGCAGTGGGGGCGGCGGAGGAAAGAGCATTCTGGCGAAGCTCTTATTTGCGAAAATCATTATTTCGCCTGTAAGCCTTTCGGGATGGGATATTTCTATCGCTCTGCTGGAGCCGGGGTCCATTGTGAAGGTTGTCTCCCCTTCTATCTGAACTTCGTCACCTTTGAGCCATGCATAGTCGGGTGTATTGTCGTAGTTGAGCCCCTTTTTGGAAGGATCGGCAACACGGAGTTCAAGCGAAACTTCCATGGGCTGGTCAGTGTTATTGTGGAGTACCGGGCCCTTGGTGCTCATATCCACAACAGAGGGTACAAAGTGCAGCCCTTTGGGTATTGTGCTCTCATCCGGCTCTGTCTCAAGGAAGTATGTCGGGAGAATAATGGTGTTGAACATTCCGCTTTCGAGGGGTTCGACAGATACCTGGGCGATGAAGTGGCGATTTTTGAGTGAGTCCGGGAAAAGGGAGATTATCCTGTGCCCTTTCTTGTCATTGGGGGGTACTGTGATTGTGTCGCCTTCCCTGAAAAAGATGAAGGACGGATCGGGCATCGGCTCATATCCTTCAATTGATATATCCCGAATCCTTTCACCCGGAATTACATTGATGATATATTTGGCCTGTGCATCAGTCTGGTTGTATACGGTAAGGTCTATTCCGAAGTCCTTTTCTGTGCCTGTTGGAATTCCTGTAGCAGTGAAGGCCCCCGGCGATATTCTCAGAGCAAATATCGATAGAACAACAATGAAAAGTGTGAGTATTTTTATTTTCATAAACATAACTTACGAAATATCAAATTTTCTGACAAGCTAAAAGACCATTTCGACAGGATTTATGAAAGCTATTTTTTTTTGCGTCCTCCCATTGATTGTGAGATTTTTCCCTTGAGAAGCCCACCCATTAACCATATATTAATTATTCCGTTGTAAAACCCCGTGCGCAGTGGGTGGTTAGGAGTCCTTTGCAGAAAAGGCTGGCTTTCGAGATGTACGGGTCTTCACAGATAATGCTATCCCTTTTCGGGGGGAATGAGAGGGGTTTATATGAGACGTTATTTTCTATTGTTTTTGCTTCTTTCAATATGCGGACTTTCACTTGCACAGGGAGTGAAGATTGTGGGTTTGCGCAAGTCAAAGCAGCCTACAGATCTATTGCGCCGCGAAAGATTCGGCACGAGCGAGATCCTCGAGGACTGGTGGTATTCCGACATTGTTGACTGCTACACAGAGACAGGTCAGGTTGACATTGCCTTCTGCGTTGACACCTCTGGCTCTATGGGCGGTGCTATCGATGATCTCTACATGAACATTGGCAGCTTTGCACACAGGATAGAGGCCATGGGCTTTGATGCCCGTTTCGGTCTTGTGAACTACTGCGAGACCATCTCCTTCCCCGGCGGCTATACCCTTGTGGACGCAACGACCTTTGAGGATGTTCTCAGCACGGTTACAACGGGTGATGGCGGCTCAGAGCAACACTGGCAGGCCATCAGGGATGCACACAATAATTTCAGCTGGAGGGCAGGAACGCAGCGAATTATTATCCTCCTTTCCGATGAATGCGATGATCCTCCAGGCGGTGCGACTATGGGCAGCGTAGAACCCCTATTGCTCGGGTCGGGAACACTTCTTTATTGCTTCATGGCAACGGAAGGTGATTTCGGAGGCAGCTGCGACTGGGAGGATTTCCGCGATGTATGTAATTCCACAGGCGGAGAATTCTTCGACTATGACGATTCCGATCTGGACGATGCCCTTGACAGAATAGCCGATGAGGTGGCATACTTTGAAAGCATATCCATCGTTGTAACAAATACATCCGGCGGAACACTCTCGGAGATTCACGCAGAGATTCTGCCCTACTCATGCATTACCCTCGACGAGCCTGCAGAGCAGGTATCCGGCTCTATTCCAGCTGGTGGCAGCACGACCTTCGACTGGGACATCACAGAGGTTCCCCACTGCAATGACTATGACGACTGCTTCTGGATACGCGTCTGGAGTGGAAGCTATACCGACTCTCTGGTCGGCTGTCTCTTCATAGAGGACTGCGGCTGCCCCGGCCCGGAGGCGACCATAATTGAGCCTGCACGTTGCGGCATTATGACAGCCTGTGAATATCAGGAGATAATTGTTGAGTTCGAGTCCTTCCTTCAGATGGCTCCTGCGACTATACAGCTCGTTGTCAACGGAACAACGTATACAACAGCCGATCCCCGTGTCACATATAATGCCGGCACAAAGAGGCTGACATTCACACCGTCAACGCCCTGGCCACACGATGCCCATATCACATTCAGCGTCACATATGCCGAGGACATATCCGGCTGCCAGATGACATATACCCCTGAATGCGATTTCTATACAGACATACATCCTCCCCTTCCATCCGAGGTTTCATGGAGCCCGCCCTGTGGGTCTATGCTCGATCCTGACTCGGATATTGTGACTTTCAGTTGCCTTGCCTATGACGATCCGGCAGGAATGACACTTGCAGACGACATAACCGCCGCCGATGGGCTGTGGGATCTTGTCGGCTCTCTCATGGCTGTAACGATTACATTCAATGGTCTCATTGACGGGATTCCATATATCGGTGTGCCGGGTGTCGGCTATCAAACCATAATACCTGTCATCGGATGGCCCCCTGGAGAGATGGACACATCAGCGGTGTCCTACATTGCTGATGGTACAGGGGGTGGGCTTGGTCCTGCCTTTACGGAATTCCGTCTTATAAAGATAATCTGCGGATCAATACCCGGCTATCCGGATTGCGGCCCGGAAGAGTGGATTGTCGAGTTCTCCGCACCTGCAAGCGCAATACAGGCTTGGGGCATGGGTGCTTCCGAGGTTGAGATTTGTTTCCACCTCAATGATCTTATTGAGCCTGAATACTGCGGACCTAATGACACGCTGCTATGCTGCGAATATCTCTTCCCCGGCGGCACTGTATGTCGCGAGGGCATAGCAACACTGGACTGTCCATATCCATGTGGCGAGTTCTCATCCTGCGAGGATCAGTATATGACATTCGGCTTGCAGGATACTTCGGGCGTGAATATCGACACATCAAGGGTCTACTTCACAGTTGAAGTACACCATGCCGGCGGCGGCGTTGACACATATTCCGTCAATGAGCCTTCGCCATACAGCTGGTTCACCCCACCGGCACTGGATGTCACCGCCACAGTCGGCGGCTTCCCATGGACGGACGGCGATTCGGTCTGGGTGCGCCTCGACTCCTTCTTCAATGAGGACGGATGCCGGACTATTCCCTGATAACCTGATACATAATATCAAAAGGGGCGTTAATCGCCCCTTTTCTGTATATGTGATGAAATCAAAAGGCATTTTGTATTGATTGGTTTTCGGCAGACACTGTTCTCAACATAAAAAAAGGCGACCATTAGATCGCCTTTGAACATTATATGATCCCTTCAATCGGTCAGGAATGTGTCTGTGATATCCTCTCCGAGGGCTCTGTCTATGACCATGAACTTGGTCGGATGGAGGAAAATCTCCGGATAGACCTGAATATCTATGCCGAATCTCTCCTCTATCTCTCGGATCTGCTGATTGTCCTCTGCGGACAATTCCTGAGCAACAAGAGGATGTACAAAGAGCAGGAAATCCTCGCCCTTTTGTTCCCTGACTGCACGCTGGAACCATCTCTCAATGGTTGTGACAACGGTATTGGATGACAGGACTCTGCCATTGCCGCCGCAGGTAGGGCAGGTGCGCGTAATCTTCTCGAGCACGCTCTTCTGCTCCTTTTTTCTGGTCATCATGACAACGCAGAATTCATTCGGGGGGAGTATACGCGATGGTGCCTTGTCATCCCGCATGACATTGCGGAAATGGCTGTAGAGCTTGCTGATATTCCCTTCTTCCTGCATGTCGATAAAATCGATGGCAACAAGGCCGCCTACATCGCGGAGCTGTATCTGCCGGGCTATCTCCTCAGCCGCTGCGAGGTTGAGCTTGAGAATATTCTCCTCGTAATTTCCCCTTGCCTTGAAGGAGCCTGAATTGACGTCAATGGACGCCATCGCCTCTGTGTGATCAATGACAATGTATCCGCCCTGCTTGAGGGGGACAGTCTGGCTGTGGAGCTTCTCTATCTGCTCCTCAACGCCGAAATGATCGAAGATGGGGTCATTGCCTTTGTAAAGTTTGATTCTGTCCTTGAGCTTGGGGGCTACGCGGTCGACATATTCGTTTATCCTGTGATACTCGTCTTTGTCGTTGATCCACAGTTCCTCTACATCCGGGGAGAAGTGATCCCTGACAAGTGCGGCCGCCATTCCCATATCCCTGTATATCAGAGCAGGGGGTGGGTATGCAGCAGCCTTTCTTATGGTGTCGTCAAAGGATTTGAGTATGTCCTCAAGGTCATGGGCGATATTCGCCTCGCTCTGCCCTGCTGCAATTGTCCTGACAATCAGTCCACAATTATTGGGTTTTTTGAGATTGCCGGCAATACGCCTCAGACGCATCCTTTCATTCCGATTGCGAATATTCCTGGATACGCCGATATGTTTCGAGCCGGGCATAAGGACGAGATATCGTCCGGGTATCGCCACCTCCGATGTCGCCTTGGGGCCTTTATCGCCGAGGGGTTCCTTGAGGATCTGAATGATGACCTCATCCCCTTTTTTTACCATTCTGCGAATGTCGGTGTGATTTCTTGATCTGCTCAGAAAGTAGTTTCCCGGCAAATCGTTGTTGAAGTGGTGGATATTGTTGGTCGCCACCTGGTTGATGTGGAGAAAGCCTTGTTTTTCAAGACCGATCTCGACGAAAGCAGCCTGAATGCTACCCAAAATCTTTGTTACCTTGCCCTTGTAGATATTGCCTACAAGCCTCTTCTCGTCTGGTCGTTCTATGGACAGGTCGACGAGTTTCCCCTGATCCATGATTGCTGTTCTTGTCTCGTGTAACTGTACGTTGATGATTACTTGCTCACCCATTTACTATCACCTTCTCAACTCCGTTCGATGCGAGCGTTTTTGTTTGTGAGGGAGGGATGAAAAATCTTAAAAATATTTCCTGCCCTCAATCTGCTTCTTTGCAGGGATTTTCTGCGTAACTACGCAAAAGTCAACTGTGTTCCCACGCAAAATGGTATTAACTTTTCACAATTTATATAAAATATCATTACCAATATAGAAAGAGCCTTTGGCTCCCCAATAACGTATTAATTTAATCATTCTTGTGGAAAATGTAAAGATAAATATTGTCAGGTTGCTGTATGTATTGTCCTATCCAATTGTAATTCATGCGCTTCTGCATAGGTTTGCTCAGAATTTGATTGTCTTGCATTAAATATTATAGAAAATAATCAAGTCTAATTTGATTTCTCCTGCTGACGATATATATTCAAGATTCAAAAGAGGGAGTGGTGAACGTGAACGATCTGAAAGAGCTGAGACATGAGATGATAGAGCATCAGCTCAAGCGCAGAGGTATAAAAGACAGGGCTGTGCTCGATGCGATGATGCGCATACCCCGGCATATTTTTGTTCCGGACGATCGACTTGAAGAGGCATACGAAGATCACCCCCTTCCCATCGGCAACGGGCAGACTATTTCACAGCCCTATATTGTCGCCATGATGACAGAGCTCCTGAAGATTGACAGCTCTTCACGAGTACTGGAGATAGGTGCAGGCTGTGGCTACCAGACAGCCATTCTTGCCGACATTGCAGGCATGGTCTTTTCTCTGGAATTCCTTTGCTCATTGGCTGAGGAAGCTCAAAATCGAGTCAAGAATCTCGGATATGGCAATGTCCTTGTCAAGTGTGGCAATGGCTGGCAGGGCTGGGACAGGGCAGCACCCTTCGACGCAATACTCGTTGCAGCTGCACCACACAGAATTCCCCCGAGGCTCGTAGAGCAGCTTGCCCCCGGTGGCAGAATGGTTATCCCTGTGGGCAGCAGCTATCAGGAGTTGAAGCTGGTGGAAAAGAGCAAGGGTGGTCAAATCAGCATCAGGGACATCATCCCTGTTCGCTTTGTGCCTATGGTCGGTGATTTCGAGGGCAGCAATGACGATGACCGTGAACCTCCGCATGGAGGCGAAATCAAGGCCTGTGGATGATTATTCGATAGGTCAATGTATTTCGAAGCTAAGCTTTCTCTAAACAGATTTTTTTAGAAACACCCGACTGTATTCCCTCCGTTTGACTTGACACCAATACCTCCCTTTACTATAATATTATATAAATATCACTTCCAAAGGAGAATCCATGGGTAGACTGATACCGGTTTTTTTGATCTTTGTCTGTATTGGTTTTTCACAGGGCCTCTACGATAGCTGGGGTATGGACTTTGTGTCACATGGTTTTACTCATAAGAGTGGGGACATAGTCGCCTTTGGGGACAGTCTCTGGTTCAATACTGTGTCCTCCCTGAATCTTGTCGATGTTTCCGATCCCGAGAATCCGAGGGTTGTCAGAAGGATATGGGGGACAGCTATATGGCAGATGGTCAGAGATGATGAAAGGCTGATCTACAGAGACGGAAATTCCCTGCGCTCAATACCAATTGATGGAAGCGAAGAGCCGATTACTCTGCTGATCGACAGCAACAGTGGTTTTACTGTCAAATTCGAGATTCACGGCGATATTCTCTTTGAGGAGTCGAAGCTATGGTATTCATATTCTTTCTACGACATCTCAGACCCTGACACTGCCATAACCCTGTATCATTCACACCTTTGGGCTGAGTGTACAGATGGATTTGGTGTATATGAAAACACATTCTATGCCTCTATGTCCGGTCTCCTTGCCTATGACATATCTATTCCTGCAGCAACGGCAGACTCTGTTGAGGTGCTTGATGCTCCCGGTGCATCCTGGGTCTTTATCAAGGACAATATAATGTTCTTCAGCTCAAGATATGGCTTCAATATCTATGATCTTTCAGATTCAATTGCCCTTGTTGACAGTACACTTGACTCACGTATCATGGAGTTTGAGGATGGCAGGGCTTACGGCACCCGGGAGATTTCAGTGGCACGTTATGACATAGACGAGACAGGTCATGTTGAGCGGGTGGATACCATTGCGGTTCCCGGCTGGGATACGGATCATGGTTATGGATACGGCTGGGGCTCTCCTTACAAGGATGTTGCATCGGGTGACGATGGTATTATCTATACCTCAAATACTGAATATGGTCTGCAAATACTCGACGAAGGCGGCACACTTCTCAGTGAATTGAGGACAACACTTCTCTTTGTTGAGATAGCAGCAAAGGGAGAAGCTGTCTATGCGCTGGAAGATGACGGCACACTCTATATGATTGATATATCCGACCCTGAGATACCTGTTCTTCATTCAGTATTTGACGAGGGTGTCCGCAGAATTGAGAGGAAGGAGAACTATCTATTTGTTGTAAAGTCTGACAGCACCCATATCTACACTTTGGACTTCCCCCTCGATCCGCTGAAGGAATATTCCCTGCCTCTGACAGACGAAGACTGTAATTTCAATGTTGTGGGCGAATATCCAGACCAGTACTTCGTTGCATCAGAAGCCAATGTCATCTATTTGTACAATGTAACATCAACAGCATTGCCGAGTATGACCTTTCCAATGGGCGGGCAGATAAGGGAGATAGAGGTACAGGACGGTTGGATCTATGCTGCTGTGGAGGAGGAGGGTGCCTGGATGCTGAACACGGCAGGTATGCATCTTCTTGAATACGAGGAACATCTGCTCCCTGTCGGAAATATCCGCGACATCGCCTTGACAGGTGACACAATGCATATAATTCAGGATTATGGTGTTCAAAGCTATCTAATAGCCGATCACTCCGATCCTGTCATGTTTGATGGAGTAATTGTCGCAGCTGCAAAGATAGAGAGCGACAATGGCTTGCTCTATTGCGGACTGGCAGGGTCATATACAGCAGTTTACAACGGGTTAGGGGAAATCCTGGCCGAACTCTATGGCTTCGGTGATTATGGTGATAACAAATCGACAATGGCCTTTACAGACGAATTTTTCATTACATCGTGCTATACTGTGGGTTTTTGGATATATCGCAAATCCTCAGTCCATAGAGTTGAAGAAGCTCAGCCCCTTCCAGATGATCTGGGGATTAGAGCATACCCCAATCCCTTCAACTCCACCCTCCAAATCACAGCCCCAGAAAGCGCCACCGTCACCATACACGACACGAGGGGTCGCACAGTCGCAGACCTCGGCAAATCACGCCTTTGGCAAGCAGGGGAAGATGTCCCAAGCGGTGTCTATATTGTGCGTGCGGTTGTTGGGGATGCGGTTGTTGATGGGAAATGTGTGTTGATTAGGTAAATTTTTTTTTGCAACACCCAAGAGGGCACCCCCGAGGGGTGCCCCTACATAAGATACGATAATGCTGTAGGGGCGACCCTTGGGGTCGCCCTTTTGTCTTAACAACGTACCCTGAAGCTCTCGAAGGCCTGCCCTGAGGCTCTCGAAGGGTACGAGAACACTAGAAATTTGCCACTGCTGCCGGTTGAATATGTGCTACGCCTGAAGGGGCAAAGATGAGGAGTCTGAATCTCGATATTCAAGATTAAAGGATTGAAGACAGATTGGAAGAATAATGATTTCCCTCCCCTCTTATCCTATGAATCTCAAATCCTGTGAATCCTGATTCTCCTCTCTTGGCACCCTGAAAGAGTGAGATTCCGTAGCCCCGTGAATGACATTCTTCACATGTAACTCAGGTTTTCTCCATTTGACGAAAACTGCGGGGTGAAGACCCTGAAAAAAAAGGGAATTGCACGTTCCCTTTCTGGCCTCCTAAGGAACATTCATTCAAATAATACACCGCATTCGCCCATCTACCCGAAAGCCCCCTTACCTGTTGACACACTGCATACGAAAAGCTATATTCGCAGAATATCCCGGAGGAGGGATATCGGCAGAACGCTATTGAAATAACACAGGCGCGGTGAATGTGTTCACAGGTTTGATACAGGATATTGGCAGGGTCAAGGCCGTCACAAGAACAGGTGGAGGGATGACGCTCTCTATCGAGCACAGCTTGAAGGGCGATATCGCCATTGGCGATTCCATAGCAGTCAACGGCATATGCCTGACTGCAGAGACGGTCGGCGATGGCTCCTTCACTGCACACGCTGTTCGCGAGACATTGACACGCTCCAGCCTCGCTTCGCTGCACCCGGGCAGCAAGGTCAACCTTGAGCTTGCACTCAGGGCAGGGGACAGGCTCGGCGGACATCACGTTCAGGGACATGTCGACACCATCGGCCGCATCAGCCGCTCCTATCCCCAGGGTACATCACGGCTTATAGAGATCAAATTCCCCCCGAAATACATTGACCTTGTTGTGCCCGAAGGTTCCATAGCAATCGACGGGGTTTCTCTCACCATCAAAGAGGTTCACGGAGGACCGTCAGTCATAGTGTCTGTAATACCCGAAACCCTGAAAAGAACAACCATCAAGGACATCTTCCCCGGAAGAACCGTAAATATAGAATTCGATGTACTCGGCAAATATGCCTTGAAAAGGAAGATTTAATGTTAGACAGAATAGAAGACGCCATTGAGGAACTCAAAAGAGGTAATCCAATAATCGTTGTCGACGACGAGGACAGGGAGAATGAGGGGGACTTTATCATCCCTTCGGAGAAGATTGACGACGATAAGGTCAACTTCCTGACCAAGGAGGGCAGGGGGCTTATATGCGTCGCTCTTCCCGGCGAAAAGCTAGACAGGCTGGGACTGCATCCTATGGTATCCGAGAATACATCCCATCTCGGGACGGCCTTCACAGTATCTGTCGATGCCTCTGAGGGTATCACAACCGGCATTTCCGCAGCAGACAGAGCAAAGACAATCAGGCTGCTCTCGACAGATACCACACAGAAAACAGACCTCGTAAGACCCGGTCACATCTTCCCCCTGAGGGCTGTTGACGGTGGAGTACTCCGCAGGGCAGGACACACAGAGGCCGCTGTGGACTTCTCACGCCTTGCCGGGCTCTATCCCTCCGGCGTTCTCTGCGAGATAATGGACGATGACGGCAAGATGGCCAGGCTGCCCTCTCTGAGGAAAACAGCGGATCGACTGGGCCTGAAGCTGGTATCCATCGAGGATTTGATCAAATTCAGACGCATATCCGAACGTCACATAGAGCTTGTGGCAGATGCAAATTTCCCAAGCAAATACGGTGAATTCCGCATAAGGATATATCATTCCGATCTCGAGAAGGGCGAACACCTAGCCATAATCAAGGGCGATGTTGCCGGAAGGGAGAATGTCCTTCTGCGCGTACATTCCGAATGCCTCACAGGCGACATACTCGGCTCACTGCGCTGCGACTGTGGAGATCAGCTCCGTCACTCCCTCGAGATGATAGAGGAAGAAGGACTTGGCGTTGTGTTATACATGAGGCAGGAGGGCAGGGGCATCGGTCTTTCCAATAAGCTCAAGGCATATCATCTTCAGGATTTGGGCATGGACACAGTCGAGGCCAATAATCGCCTCGGCTTTAAGGACGACCTCCGCGACTACGGAACAGGTGCGCAGATACTTGCGGATCTCGGTCTTTCGACTATCAAATTGATGACCAATAATCCGAAAAAGGTCGTAGGGCTGGAGGGCTATGGACTGACAATTACAGAGCGTGTACCCATACAGATACCTCCGAATAACTGCAATTTCGACTATCTCCTCGCAAAGAAGGAGAAAAGCGGCCATATCCTCGACATAGAAGAGGAAGACAGGCAACAAAAGGGGTGAACATGAATACATTTCAAGGCAGCTTTCAAGGCAAGGGCCGCAAGGTCGGCATAGTAATCTCAAGGTTCAATGAGGCCATAACAGGCAAGCTACTCGGTGGGGCTATGGATTGCCTGACACGCCACGGTGTCTCAGAGAATGACATCAACGTATACTGGGTTCCGGGTGCGTGGGAAATCCCGATGACAGCATCCATGCTCGCCAAAAAGGGCGGTATCGACGGCATTCTCTGCCTCGGTGCTGTGATAAGGGGCGAAACACCCCATTTTGACTATGTTGCTGCGGAGGTATCCAAGGGTGTTGCAAATGTCGGGATAAACGCAGACCTGCCGGTAATCTACGGCATTTTAACAGCCGATACAGTCGAGCAGGCCATGGACAGGGCAGGCATCAAGGCCGGCAACAAGGGCTTTGACGGTGCAATGTCCCTTCTGGAGATGATAGACCTCAAGGAAAAGATTTAGGTAGGGTTTATAGTTGAGCAAGAAAAAGCATAAACTGGCGCGCGAAAGCGCACTTCTGGCGATATACAGCTTCACAATGAAGGCAGATGGAGATATAGGGGCATCCCGACCGAAGAGAGAGCGTGACTACATGGGTACACCTGTACACCTTCCACCCGATGAATATGACTTCTCCGAGGCATTATACGAAAAGACAGCCCAGAACATCACCGACCTCGACAAGATAATCTCAGACTATTCAACAAACTGGGACATTGAGCGTATCTCTATAATAGACAGAAATATACTCCGGCTGGCACTGTGTGAGTTCTACTTCTTCCCGGACATACCTGGCAGGACAACAATAAATCAGGCTGTGGAGCTGGCGAAGAACTACGGCGGAGAGGACTCACCTCGTTTTGTCAACGGCATTCTCGATGCTGTGCTGAAGAACACGCCTAAGGCAACATGAAATATTTCTACCTCCTTATGACCATTGTCGGGGTTGTGCTTCCCTATGCTGTTCTTCTGCCCTGGATGGCAGAGAATCCGGCCCTTTCGATGTTCGGCGAGATTGGCAAAAACAGGATCGGTCTCTTTGGCTGGGTGGATGCAGGGCTTACCGGCATTGCGCTCATCCCATTTATCATTGTCGAAGGCAGAAGACTGGGCATGAAACACCTGTGGGCACCTATAGCAGGGATTTTCGCAGTTGGCGTCTGCTTCAGCTTGCCGTTGTTTCTATTTATAAGAGAGCTCCATATCGACAAGATGACAGGAGATGGTCCCTCTGGGAAAAGCAGTACTGCTTAGCACACAGAATCTTTAGCGAGCTTCATATTACCTTGAGAAAGGTCAGATCCTTTGGATTTCTATCTCAGCATTTATGCGAATTGAGTCACCACAAAAGATGTCATTAATCTGCAAAATTCGCCGATAGTCAAAACATGGCAATTAGTGATTTGACAAATACCCGATTAAATGCTTATATTTTACTTATTACTGAAGGGGCAAATTCAGTCCATGTGCAACCACTCAAGTGGTATACCTCCTGTGAGTACCTGCACAAAAAGCTAAACACGGCATACACGCCGGAATGGGGTAACCGATGAAACTCGGCATATTATCGGATGTTCACGGCAACTACGAGGCTCTCAAGCGTGCAATAGAGATTCTGGAGATGGAAGGGGCGGAAAAGCTCGTCTGTCTCGGCGATATTGTGGGATATGGTCCAAGCCCGTCCGAATGTATAAGAAAGGTGCGCGAGTCCTGCGACACCGTTGTCCTCGGCAATCATGACGCTGCCATAATTGGCAAGGAAGATCCCCACCGGTTCAACAGATATGCCCTGATCTCCAATATATGGACAGCGGAGCAACTGTCGCCAGAGGACAAGGACTATCTTTCATCCCTTCCCTACACCAAAAACGATGAGAAGGATTCCTATCTTCTCGTACACGCCAGCCCCTTTCAGCCGGAATATTTCAACTATATTCTCTCGCCCAATGATGCGCTATTCGAGTTTCAGGAATTCGAGGAAAAGGTCTGCTTCATAGGTCATTCCCACAAACCTGCGATATTCTCGTCGTCGGGATTTCTTGTGATACCCAATATCATGGAAAAATCCATAGACGACGATAATCGCTATATCATCAATGTCGGCTCTGTCGGACAGCCCCGTGATGGTGACTCCCGCGGCTGCGTTGCCCTCTATGATACATGGCGTAAGACCATCCGCCACATTCGTTTCGAATACCCGATAGAGATAACCCAGCGCAAGATAGAGTCCTTTAATCTCCCGGACTTCCTGGCAGAACGTCTATCTCGCGGTATGTAGACCGAAGTCCGCCGGACTTCCTCGCAGAACGTCTTTCACGAGGTATGTAGACCGAAGTCCGCCGGACTTCCTCGAAGAACGCCTATCTCGCGGTATGTGATTGAAGTCCGCCGGACTTCCTGATTAAGAGCTAATCCAGCCACATAAACGTTTGAAGTCCACGGGACTTCCTGATTGATAGCAAGAATGTGGGTAATGAATTCTACTCCATGAAGAAGGGCACCCCAAGGGGAGCCCCACAATTCATTGCAATACAATGTGTTATGTAGGGGCTTTGGACTGAGAAGTCCGAGTCAGCTCCTGTGTGTGCGCCCCTTTTATTTCCGCAAATGTTCAAAAACTGATTACCGTTTCTTATTGACCTCACCCCCGGCCCCTCTCCTTATAAAGGAGAGGAGAGCAAGAGAAAGAGAATATCGTGTTTCTTACCCTCTCCTTGGCAAGGAGAGGGTCGAAAACTGAAGGTTTTCGGGGTGAGGTAGGCCGGGAATGTATCATCATTAAGATAATCTACCTTATCCTCCCCCCTCTATTCCTTCGTGTATAACACAATCACAACCGACGGCTGCCAAATATCCCCTTGGAATTAGACATATGTCCACTATATTAATTGTGCGGAAAAGATGAAGCAACAGGAGCTTGATGAACGAGATATATCCCCTTGGTCTGTCGGAATTTATAGCATTTGACATCGAGACAACAGGTCTGGATGGCGACAGGGGGGAAATCATAGAGATCGCTGCGGTGCTCGTCATGGGCGGCGAGATCACACGGGAGTTTTCCACGCTGGTTCGTCCGAAGGGGCGAATACCCATCAATATACAGCATATCACAGGAATTTCAGAGGACATGGTCGAGGATGCCCCGGCTGAGAACGAAGCTCTGGAGCAGTTCATTGAGTTCATAGACGACAGCCCGTTGATCGCTCACAATGTAGAGTTCGATATCGGCTTCATCCGCAAGCGGTTGATGGCGTGGGAGCTGCCGAATATTCTCAATCAGACATACGACTCCCTCGCAATGGCACGTGTGCTCTATCCCCGACTGGTCAACCACAAGCTCGGCACAGTGGCAGGGCTTTTTGGCCTTGAGAACCCCGATGCACACAGGGCAATGGGCGATGCCATGACCCTGGCAGGGATCACCGGCTATCTCTGGCAGAGATGGCTGGCCTTACCCAAATCCATTGTGGAGCAGATAGCCCATCTCCTAAGATATTCCGCCATGCCGGGAATGGCCGACCTCTCCCGTGCTGCAAGGGACATAAGGGGCAAGGTCGACATTGCTGAGCCTGTAATCAATACCGACTTTCTTGTCGATCTCACCAATCATATAGGCAAAAAGGTGCCAGGCAGAAAGCCATTCGACAGGTCGGACGTGCGAAGGGCACTCTCCGACACTGGTCCTTTGCCGAAATTCCTCGATAACTTCAATGAACGCGAGATACAGATTGAGATGGCAGGCAGGGTGACAGATGCCTTCATCGAGGGGCAATACCTCCTCGCAGAGGCAGGGACAGGCACGGGCAAGAGCTTTGCCTATCTCATACCCAGCATACTTTTTTCGCGGTCTGAGGGCAGGAAGGTGGTTATATCCACCAAGACAAAGAACCTTCAGGAACAACTTTTCTTCAAGGATATTCCCGTACTCTTCCGGGCTATGGGCCGGGACTTCAAAGCTGTGCTTCTAAAAGGCAGGGGCAACTATGTCTGCCGTTTCCGCTTTGAGAGATTCATGGCAGACCCGGACAGGCTGTCATTCTCCGAGTCCGATGCCTTCTCTGCCATGGTCGTCTGGCTGTGGGAGACGCAGTCCGGCGATGTTGTAGAGAATACCACATTTTCCGGTGGATCGAATCGCTTTCTTTGGAATAAGCTCATATCAGACGGCAAGTCATGCGCAGGCAGACGATGCCCCTTCTACGACGAGTGCTTTGTAAACAAGGTGCGCAAAAGCTCGGCTGAGGCGGATATTGTCGTTGTCAATCATGCCCTTTTGTTCTCGGATGTTGAGGCAGGCTCCATACTCGGCGAATACGAACATGTTGTCATTGATGAGGCACATGCCCTTGAGAAGGCAGCAGCAGACCACTTCAGCGACCAGGTCAATATCTGGCGATTCAGAGGCCCGTCGGAACAGCTTTTCACAGACTATCCCAAGCAGGGCGGCGCAATACCCGACATCATCAAGAGGATGGAGGACATAGAAGGCCCCTCCGGCCACATGAGCGACAGAATGGAAGAGCTCAAGGAGAAGATCGAAACCCTCAAAGACAAGGCGGAATACACGTTCACGAGGCTTTCCGCCATCATGGAGAAGAAATATCACTGGAAGAGCAAGCCATATTCCGTTCGTGAGAGATATGACGCATATAACCCGGTGTTCAGCGAGGCCAAACCCCTTTTCGAGGAACTTGCAGGGGAGATTCTGGAGATAATCGATTCACTGGAGGTCTTCCTCGGCGAGGTTCCCGACGAAGACGATATGCTCCACAGATTTGCAGGTGAAGCAAGGAGCGCGATGGATCGTTTCACAGAGCTTGCCTCCAGCCTGACCGTCCTTCTGAACCCCCACGAGCAGCATGAGCGCGTCCTGTGGATGGAATCCCCCACCCGTAATGACAGGGACGACTCCTCCCTCTGCTTTGCCCCCCTTGACATCGACGAGCTTGTCCACAGATTCCTGCTTGAACCGCGCAGCTCAGTTGTGCTGACCAGTGCAACACTGTCCATAGCAGGGAATTTTTCCTATATCCGCAACAGGCTGGGCTTCGATCTCAGCGGCGAGGAGCGCGTGGAGACATTCATCATGGATTCGCCCTTTGACTTTTCCAGCCAGCTCCGCTTTGTTGTCCCGATGTGGATGGAGATGCCCAATTCCCCAGGCTATACACAGACGGTATCCCAGATGATGCGCGAGCTTTCACTGAAATTAAGAAGGGGAACTCTGGGACTTTTCACAAGCTATGCCATGCTCAGGGGCGTATATGAAGACATAGCCCCGGACCTTGAGAGCGAGGGAATATCCGTCCTTGCACAGAGATTGACGGGATCACGCAGCGCACTGACCCGATCCTTCCGCGAGGATCCCGAATCTGTGCTTCTTGGCACAGAGTCCTTCTGGGAAGGGGTAGACGTACCCGGCGAGAGCCTTGAGATTCTCATACTGACCAAGCTCCCCTTCGCTGTCCCGACAGATCCCTATGTCGCCGCACAGATGGAGCGAATCAAGCAGAATGGCGGCAATTCCTTCATGGACTATCAGGTACCGGAGGCAGTGATAAAGTTCCGTCAGGGGCTGGGCCGGCTCATTCGCTCGGAGGGAGACTATGGCGTGCTCGTTGTACCGGATAAGAGGCTTGTCATGAAGCGATACGGCAGGCTCTTCGTCGATTCGGCACCCGTTCCGCTCATCAGGGCGCATTCCCTCGACGATATGATCAAGATACTCACAGACCACCTTGCATAAGGAGATATTATGAAAAAGCTGTTTTTGATTTTGTTGGCATCGCTGATTTTCACAGGGTGTTCCAATCCTGAACTGGCCAAAGAAGAGCTGGATAAAGGCATTGCCTTTCTCGAGGAATACGAGAAAGAAGGAAATGAGGTGAATCTGGACTCTGCTATGATTTACTTCGAGAATGCTACAAAGCATGACAAAAGCAATGCCGAGGCGGTCTACTATCTCGGCGAGGGGATTTCGAGAAGGAAATGGGCCTTCGGGCAGATGTTGACGAATGACCCCGAAAAGGTACGCAGCCAGACAATAGAGGCCTCGGATATGTTCGAGAAGGTCATCTCCATGTCAGGCGATTATGAGGGACGTATCAACTCTTTGCATCCACGGGAAAAGCTCGATGCGGAGTGGGGCGGACTTGCACTGCGCTATCTGATGGCAGGCGACGTCGATGCTGCAAAGGCTGCCTTCAAAGAGGGCAAATCCCGCGGGGCATATTCTCCAAAGGTTTTGGAATACTGTCGAAATCTCCTGATGGGCTGTCCTGAGGGCGCTGTCCTCGTTACAGGTGGCGATCTCGACACATGGTCAACCTTGTATCTTCAGGTGGCAGAGGATGTACGCACGGATGTCAAAACCTGCGGCTTCGACCTTATGGGCATACCCGAATACAGAAAATGGCTGAAGAATGACGGCTTCCCCATCACCACATCCGACGAGAATCTCGAGAAGATAAAGGCCGTTCGCCTTAAAAAGCGGATCATGTACCCCGGCGAGAATCTGCTGACCCACATGGAGTTTGTATCCCGCCAGAACTCAGCAGACTCCATACCCGACTCGCCACCGATATATCTTTCAGCAGCAATGCCACCGAATAAGCGCGGTGATTTCCTCATAAAGGAGCAGCTTGAAGGCATAGCCTATCGCATTGTCGATACAATAGGCTCAAATATTGTTGATGTCGAGCGTAGCCTCGCCCTCCTCTATGGCGAATATACCTACGAATATCTGCCCGACTCAATACCTGAGCAGCCGCGACTCATCGGCGAGGTTCTCCCCCGCAACTATGCCTCCAGTGCAATGGCACTCATACTCGCCACAGCCGAGAAGGACACAGCCACCTTCACAGATATGGACAGAGAACAACTCACAGCAGCCGTCAGGGGGGCTACGGAGAACTTCCCCTTTGTCTGGCAGATCTGGGCCGTCTCTGCCGAGGCCCTCAGGACCCACCGCATGAACGATATGTTCGAGGACATAAAGAAAAAAGCTCTGGAACTCTATCCCGACAACGAGCGACTTGGTATGGTGTTGGGGGGATAGCCATCAAATCGCCCACTATATAAAGGAAAGATTAGACCTAAGCATTGATTTACCATCAATGCGACCGTTCTCCTGCCGATATATCCCCAAAAAAGGAGGAATATGCGCTTTCTGATTCTGTTAATCCCAATATCGATCGTCTTTGCAGGTGAGAACTGGGCAAGCCCTGAGGACGCACTTGGCGGACTGGTCAGCATAACAACCGATTACATTCAACAGGTTGAAGATGGTTTAGCAGAGCTTTCCGGGGACAGCGACATAATCACTATGGAATGGGAGCTGATAGAACCTAAGCTTGCCGATTTTGAACAGGACTGGTTTATCACATTTCTGATCAAGCCCGATGGCTCATATATGAGGCCGGGAATTGGAATGGAGGACAAGAATCTCTCCGATCGCGACTATTTCCCAATCCTCATGGGTGGAGAATGTTTCGACAATAGCTTCCATGTCAGCAAATCTACCGGAAAAAAGTCGATGATGACCGGCTGTCCACTCTTGAAGAATGACGAGGTTGTCGGTGCTGTTGGTGCGTCGATTTTTCTCGGTAATCTCGGCGAGATGATCCGTGAGGGCATGGGTCTGGACGGATCCAGCATATTCTTCATCGTCAATTCGGACAGTATGACAATAATCTCCTCTGACAATACCGATGACTTCACATATGCCATGGATATGGGAAATCCCAGCCTTAAGGCTGCAGCTGAGGAGATTTTTACGAAGAAAAGCGGAAAGACATCCTATACATATGACGGACGTGACCGCAATGTATACTTCACCTACGATGAAAACCTCGGCTGGTTCTTCGTTTATGGCGACATAGAGCAATAGACTTATCCTACATAGCTGAGCATGAATTTCCACGCGGAAAGGACATTGATGACCTTTCCGCCTTTTTTCTACATACCTAGCCCCTGAGTCTTTACATTGGTCATGTTTGGATATAAATTTCCATACATAAAAGGTGGTAAGCATGATTGATGAGAAAAAGATTATATGGGACGATTGTCTCGAATAGTTTGCTGATTTCAACCACTTATTCACTGAGATCAAATTGCAGCTCTTCTCATATATTCCCCATAGTTTCAATTGTCAATTAAACATGTGGGCGCATATATTTAATTAATAATTGAATATATTTGAGCATATATAATTAGTAATTGAATATGTACCAAGAACCCTTGCATCATTACGAAGTTTGTTCTTGCTATGGCTCTGCAATTAGTTCTGTACTTTCTCCTGAGCAAGCATAAAAGAACTGTAATCATAGAAGGACGCTCTAGCCGCATACAACAGATGCCCCATTAAAGGGGCATCTGAATGAATATGAATGATTCTTACCTTACCGGACCCACATCAGTACAGTATTGCCGTAAGCTGTATTGGAACTTCCCATACCGCCAAAGCTAGGATTGGTCGTGATCCCTGCCTGCTCGGGATAGCTCGTTGATCTTGTAGTAACCACGGCATTGCAGTAGCCCGATCTGTACCAGCAATTGATACCGCCTCCGCCGCCGCCCCAGGTTGTGTATTGTGTATAGGATGGAGAAGGGGATGTTGTCCATGTGGTTCTTATCTTCATGCAATCACTGGGGTTGGACGAATTGTGGGAATAGTTACAACTTCCTGGATGATAGTATCTCTGCGAAATATCAGGGGATGTTGTCCTGAATCCAATGGCAGATGTGGAATGGGACTTGATGGCATTTATGGTTGCATCGGTATACTTTGCTGTAGGACCTGTTACTGACTGCAGATTAACAGGATTACCAAGTGTCCCTGTTGCTACATCAGTGTTGATGCCATCGTGATTGTCCCTGAAGACAAGGGTCCAGCCACCATCGTCTGTTGTCATGTCGCAGTATACATCGATAATTCCTGTGGAAGGATAGATCGTGTAAACACCATCTGTCGCCAGAGGATCCGAGTTGAGTATGTCGAGACAGCATGTCGGGGGATCGGTGACAACTACTGTCACAGTAGTAGAGTGACTGCATCCATCGACTGTTGTCTCAAGGGTGACGTCATAACTTCCGGCAATACTCCAGGTCACAGCCGGATTTGCAGCGGTGCTTGTCGATGGGCTTCCGCTCTCAAATGTCCAAGAATAGCTGTCTGCGGTTATATCGGGTGTGAAGGTCTGGGGGAAACCCGTTACTGCTATCTCAGGACCAAAGGTCGAGACTGGAATGGGGTTTACGACTATTGTCCGGGGTGATGAGTTCAACTGCGAGCAGACCCCGCTCTGAACAACGGCCCTGTATTGCCATGTGCCTGCAGATGAAGGAGTTTCCGAATAGGTTGCCGATGTGTGAGATATGTCGACCCAGCTGCCGCCATCGACCTGCTTCTGCCACTTCACAACAGTGCCGGTGTGACCGGAGAGGGTCATAACGCCTGGATCTTCACCGTCACAGATTGGCGATGTACCGCCGGATACTGCACCTGCCACAGTTGTGGGATTGACGACTATGGCTACCGGAACGCTGAACTCCTGTGAACATGGGCTGGACTGTACTACTGCTCTGTACTGCCATGTGCCCGGTGTTGAGGGTGTCTCGGAATAAGTGGTTGCTGTATGGGCTATGTCCGTCCAGCTTCCACCGTCGAACTGCCTCTGCCAGCGGACAACAGAGCCTGTGTGACCGGATAGGCTCATGCTGCCTGTTGAGCTACCCTCACAGATCGGGGTGCTTCCACCGGACACGGTTCCCCCCACTGTAACAGGGGCAACGGTGACGGTGTGTGAAGAGGAGAAGACAGCATCACAGGCACCGCTTCTGACCTCTGCACGATATTCCCATGTGCCTGCCAGAGATGGTGTTTCAGAATATGTTATCTCTGTGCGCGATATGTCTACCCATCCACCTCCGTCTCGGGATTTCTGCCACTTTGTAACAGTTCCCACATTGCCTGAGAGAGTCATGTCGCCCGTCGCTGAGCCGAGACAGATGGAAGAAGCACCTGAAATGCTGCCACCGACAGAATTGGGCGAAACAGATACGGCAAGTGTTCTTGTGTCGGATGTGCCACATAGATTTGAACCACTGACAGATACATTGCCGGATGTTGTTCCGAAGTCAACGAGAATGGAATTAGTTCCTGTGCCGGATACAATGGAAGCTGATGAAGGTACAGACCAGGAATAGCTGGTTGCATCTGAGATCTCCGAAATGGAATATGCCACATCGGTCTCGCCTGCGCAAACAGAGCTTGGACCTGTGATAGCACCGGGCATAAGACCGGAAAGGGAACCAAAGACGGTGACCGGCATACACTGGGGATCGGAACTGCCACAGGCATTGTCTGCTGTGACGCATACAGTCCCCGATGTAGATGCAAAGGTGACTGTAATTGAATTTGTACCATAGCCGCTGGCTATGAAAGCACCTGTGGGCAAGCTCCAGCTATAGGAGGTTGCACCTGAAACAGGTGAGATGGAATAGCCCTCTGTGGCTGATGCGCATACAGTAGCAGCACCTGTTATGGAACCGGGCATGGATGGAGCATTGTTAATGGTTATAGCCGAGGAAACACCCGATGCAGATGTGCCACATTCATTGTAGGAATGGACGGTTATGTCCCCCGGGGTGGATCCAAAGTCGATGATAACAGAATTGCTCCCTGAACCTGCCGCAATATATGCCTCTGTCGGAAGATCCCAGAAATAGTAGGACGCCCCTGATACAGGTGGTACTGAGAAGGAAACACCTGTTGCCATCTCGCAGACGGATGAGGGTCCTACAAGGGTTGATGGCGCAGATGGTGGCCCAGAACACGGTGCTGTTCCGCCGAGGCTGTAGTGAATATAGATTGTATCATCTGTTGCAGACTCTGTGATCTCAGCACCCTCACCGGGTATCATGCGCATATGCTCTGTTCTGCCCGTCGGATTTGCACTGGATGATATGGACTGAACAGCATTTGCATCGACTGTCAAATCTGTGATATTGCCTGCCTCATCTATGAAATAGAGATGTCCGTCTGCATCGTTGACATATACCTTGCCGACATCGGTGGTTGTTGTGGGCGAGCTGCCCTCTCTGATTGCAATTGCACCCTCAACATCAATTCTCTCACTGGGCGTATCAACACCGAAGCCCGTACGCGGCGAATGCACAACGAGGTCGTCTGTTTCGCCCACTCTGCCGATCTGAAGATGTGTAGCCATCTCCTCGGAGATTTCGTCGGGATCTGTTGGTGTCTCCCTAAGAAGTGCGCCGGAATCGCCTGAGGAGTATTTGATTCTCTCGCTTGAAAGTCCCTCCAGCTCAATCCATATCTCATCAAACCCTGAAAGTTCAGGGGGTAGAATCCAGTCTGTGAGTCTTCCATTATCAATCTCAACAGTCCCCAAAGGTATTCTGTGAATCAATCTGCCGCCTGTGGGTGAATCGTAGATGTTGATACCTGTCCGAAACTTCCCATCTGCATTTACACCATCTGCAGTTGTGAAATTGCCGTCAAAGCCGCCAAAAATCATTGTTGCTATAATAAATAATAGCCATAGCCTCTTCATGCCTGTCCCCTTTGTATAATTTTTTTATCATCCAATCTATATAAAGAACATTTACAGCAATCTCAAAGTTATTTTTATGCAAAGAGAAAGACCACCCTGAGTGGGTGGTCTTAAAATCATTTGATCTCTGATCTATCAGGGAAGAAGCTCTATTGTGACCTCTCCGTGACCTGAGCGTGTATTTGCAGTATTTACCTGATTTGTGCCGGAATTGAAGGAACCTCCACCACCACCGCCACCATTTGTGCCGCAGTTGACGTCACCGCCGCCGCCACCGCCGGAATATCCACCGCCTCCACCGCCGCCGTGGGGACCTGTGCCTGCACCACCGCCAAAGCCACCGACATTGCCGGTTGTCCAGTTAGTACACTTGCTTGCGCCAACGCAGCCATTGACAAAGGATAGTGCATGACCTGAGTCCTTGTTTATGCCGTTGCCGAGATATCCTGCCCCTGAGCCACCTGCATAGCCGCATCCATCAACAGATCCACCCATGCCGCCTGAGCCGCCGGCTCCGCCTGTTCCGTTTCCTGCTGTGCCGGATGATGAGGTTGTACCGCCGACTCCGTTATTGCCGTCATATCTGCCTGAACCTCCGCCACCACCGGCCACTATTATGGGATCGTCGGAATATGTCATTACAAATGAACCTCCGCCACCACCACCTCCGCGCTGATGGGAGGTGCTGAGCTCTTCTCCGCCCTTCTGACCGACTGCAATCTGGATGGTGTCCCCCCTTGAGAGGAAGACATCCCCCCTTATGCTCGCACCCCTGCCGGGATTTCCTGAGGAATAGGAGTAGGTGCTGTATTCCTTACCCCTTCCGCCCTCTGCCCCCTGTACCGTTATCCTGTAGGTTCCATCCTGGGGTACAGTCCAAAGTTGAACACCCTGAGGATTGACATAGAAGAAATCATTGTTGTCTGTCCAGGATGGTGAATATGCGCTGCGGCAGTCGGAGAGTGTCGGGCCATATCTCTCCGTTGCTCCGCAGTTGGTAAATGTATGGCTGGTGAAAACATATAGCGAAGAACTGACATACAGCGTTGCAGCCCCCGATGTATCTGGGGGACTGCATGAGCCTGATACAATGCATCTGTACTGATAGCCATCCATCGCTTCAGTAGTCGATGGGATGCTGTAGGACGATGAAGCAGCTCCTGATATGTCAGCCCAGATTGAGCCTGTGTTCTGTTGCCACTGATAGGTAAGACCAACACCAGATGCGGTCACGGAGAATGTAGCAGGATCTCCATCGTCCACAGATGTATTGGAAGGATCTGCCGTAACCTCAGGGGAAGGGCTTACAGTCACTGCCATACAACGGGGCGAGGATGTGCCGCATATGCTTGACGCTGTAACGCAGACATCACCGCTTGCACTTCCAAAATCGACTGTTATAGCCTCTGTGCCATCTCCGGATGCAACGGAAGCACCTGAGGGGACTGTCCATGTATAGCTTGTCGCTTCGGCAACTGGGGAAATCGAGTAGCTGATCCCTGTTGCATTGGCACATACAGGTGATGAACCTGTTATCATGCCCGGTGTGGCAGGTGTATCTGTCATGACTATTGGCATGCACTGGGGAGTTGATGTACCGCAGGAATTCTCCGTCTGAACGCAGATATCTCCGCCGGATGTGCCAAAGTTGACTGTGATATTCGGCGTACCTGTGCCTGAGGCGAGTACAGCACCGGGGGGCAGGGTCCAGATATAGTTGGTTGCGCCGGGCACGCTGGCTATGTAGTAAGAAACCCCTGTCTGCCCTGCGCATACAGGGGATGTGCCTGTTATGCTACCCGGTGATGTGGGCCTGTTGATTGTCACAGCAATGCATACAGGGCTTGAGCTGCCACAGCCATTCATTGCTCTGGCGCAGACATTTCCGTCTGTGCTGCCGAAAACAACATTGACGGAATTTGACCCCATGCCCGATGTAATCACAGCATCTGTCGGTATGGTCCATGAATAGAACGTAGCATCTTCAACAGGTAAAACAGCAAATGCCGCGCCAGGCTCGCCCGTGCATACAATCGATGCACCCTCGATGTGACTGGGAGCAGAGGGGGGAGCGGAACAAGGTGCTGTCCCATCACAACCGACATCATATCTGATGTAGATAGTGTCATCCGTCGCTGATTCTGTGATCACAGTGCCATCGCCGGGTATCAGCCGCATATGCTCTGTTCTGCCAGTATGATTTGCGCTTGAGGATATGGACTGTATTGCATTGGCGTCAACTGTCAGGTCAGTGATATTTCCTGCCTCATCAATAAAATAGAGATGTCCGTCGGCATCGTTGACATAGACCTTGCCTACATCTGTGGTGGATGTTGGGGAACTGCCCTCTCGTATTGCAACGGCCCCGTTGACATCAATTCTCTCGCTGGGTGTATCCACACCGAAGCCAACCTGGGGTGAATGGACAACGAGATCGTCCGTCTCGCCGACTCTTCCTATCTGAAGATGTGTAGCCATTTCCTCGGAGATTTCACCGACATCGTCGGAATCGCCTGATCTGTCCCTGCGAAGAGGTATAGATTTATTCAGATCTATCCTGTCGGAAAATCCGGATATGCCCTGAATCTCCAGCCAAAGCCTGTCGTAGTCATCAAGATAATCGGGGAAAAGTTCGCCAAGGCCTTGAATATACCCATCGCTAAGCTGGATGCTCAAACCCTTTTGACTCCACACCCTTTCTGAATTGTACTCTTCTCTGAATACAGAGATATCGGTATTCCATTTGCCTGTCAGGCCCTTGCCATTGTCACCTGTAACAGCTGTTTTCTGTATGAAACCTGCAAGTGCTACTGTAGCTATTGCCATTAATATCAATTTTCTCATTCTCGCTCCTGTTTTTTTATTCACAATATATAAAGTATGACTTCGATATTATCAAAGCTGTTTTTCGATTAAGAAAAGGGTCACCCGTAAGTGACCCTCTATCTCTGATATTAAGACTCCAACTATAGCTTCTGAATGGTTACGTATCCGTGTCCGGTATTGCTCACTGAGCTTGTCTGATTAGCACCTGAGTTGAATGATCCACCACCTGACTGACCGCCCATATGGGCTGAGGAGCATGGATTGCTCTGATAACAACCGCCTGCACCGCCGGAATATCCACCTCCGCCGCCGCCATTGGAATTTCCACCCCGGTCTGCTCCGCCGCCGCCGAAACCGCCTGTGGTGTATGGGCTGCTGCTGTAGCATGATCCAATTTTCTCTCCGCCAAGACCGCCATGGACAAAGGCATCTCCCCCTGTGCCAACACAGACCGAGCCACCGCCATTTCCACCGGGTGTAGAGGATGTGCCGCCTACGCCGCCGGACTGGCTGTAGGCCCCATAGCCGAGATCACCGCCATCTGTATAGAAACCGCCGCCACCGGGTGCGCCATAATTAGCTCCTCCGCCACCGCCGCCACCGCCTGAGCCGCCTTCGCCGCCTCCACAGGTGCGTGTAACAACATTGTTCAGGGCTGTGGTGGATGTCACTGCATTGGTTCTGCTCTCATTATCTCCACCTGCCCCTGCACCGCCTCCTGCAACAATAAGGGGGACATCGGAGTCTGTAGCGACAAAGCTGCCGCCGCCACCGCCTCCACAATCGCTGTTGCAGCCGCCCTGCTGACCGACAAGTATCTTTATGACATCGCCAACGCCAAGTACAAAGTCGCCGCGCATAATCGCCCCTCTGCCGGCACCAACACCCGTTCCACAACCGCCCTCTGCGCCAGCTGCCGTAATTCTGTATGTACCATCCTCCGGGACTGTCCAAAGTTGTATTCCTGTTGATGTAACATTCAAAAATGCCGGATTCTCGTCCCAGTTGGCAGGTGATGTATCATATGATGATCTCATCTGTGAGAGGCTTGGCCCTTGTTTGCCGGTTACTCCACAATTACTGAATGTATGTGATGTAAAATCATACAGGGCAGTGACAACAGTAAGTGTTGCTGTTGCTGAGGTATCTGCGGGGCTACAAGCACCGGTAACAATACACCTGTAAAGATAGCCGTTCATGCCTGCAGTTGTAGAGCCGGTGCTATATGAGTTTGAGCTTGAACCGACATTGCTCCAGCTCGAGCCTGCGTCTGTGCTCTGCTGCCACTGATATGTCAGGCCGCTGCCTGTTGCCGTAATGTTGAATGTTGCAGGATTGCCCTCTTCAACAGTTTGATCCGATGGGTTCACAGTGATAACAGGGGCAAGATTTACTGTGACTGAAAGGCATCGGGGAGAGGATGTCCCACATATACTTGTTGCCGTAACGCAGACAGTGCCACTGGTTGTACCAAAATCTACAGTTATCGCCTCTGTGCCTGCCCCGGATGCAACGGAAGCACCGGATGGGACTGTCCATGTGTAGCTAGTTGCCTCCGCGACTGGGGAAATCGAATAGCTGACGCCGGTTGCCCCCTCGCAGACTGGTGTTGAGCCTGTTATCATGCCCGGTGTTGCAGGTGTGTCTGTCATGACAATGGGCATGCACTGGGGTGTTGATGTGCCGCAGGAATTCTCCGTCTGAACGCAGATATCTCCGCCGGATGTCCCGAAATTGACTGTGATATTCGGCGTGCCTGTGCCTGAGGCGAGGACAGCACCGGGGGGCAGTGTCCAGATATAGTTAGTCGCACCGGGAACACTGGCAATATAGTATGATACGCCCGTCTGACCGGGACATACGGGAGATGTTCCTGTAATCGATCCCGGTGATGTGGGTCTGTTAATCGAAACAGCAGTGCAGACCTGAGTTGAGCTGCCACAGCCGTTCATCGCCCTTGCGCAGACATTGCCGTCTGTAGAGCCGAATACTACATTGACTGCATTTGTGCCGATTCCTGTTGTTATGACAGCGTCAGCAGGGACAGTCCAGGAATAGAATGTCGCGCCGTCTACCGGCAGAACGGCATAGGCTGCGCCAGGCTCGCCCGTGCATACTGTAGAAGCCCCTTCTATATGTGAAGGAGCAGCAGGGGCTGACGAACATGGTGCTGTTCCGCCGAGGCTGTAGTGAATGTATATTGTATCATCCGTTGCAGATTCTGTGATCTCGGCACCTTCGCCGGGTATCATACGCATGTGCTCTGTGCGGCCTGTTATGTTGGCACTGGAGGATATGGACTGTATAGCATTGGCGTCAACTGTCAGGTCAGTGATATTGCCTGCTTCGTCTATGAAATAGAGATGTCCGTCGGCATCGTTTACATAGACCTTGCCCACATCGGTTGTTGAAGTTGGGGATGCACCCTCTCGAATTGCCACGGCTCCGTTGATATCAATCCGCTCAGTAGGCGTATCAACGCCAAAGCCCACCTGGGGCGAATGGACTACGAGATCATCCGTCTCGCCCACACTGCCTATCTGAAGATGTGTCGCCATCTCTTCTGTGGTCTCGCCGGGATCTGTGGGGACTTCCCTTCTCATGCTGGACTCTGACCTGTAGAGCATCCTCCCATCAAACAGAGGAGAGCCATCCTTTTTCAGCTCTATCCATAAATCGCCGTCTGTTGTTATGTAGCTCGGAATAATATCTTCAATATTTCGAATATATCCATTCTCGAATATAATCAAGGGTATGCTGCCGTCGGTTGTCCCTGCCCAGATGGGCTCTCCGCCGTCACTATTGCTGTAGACAAGTATTGTCACCCTGTGCTGACCGCTGAGATTAGCACCATCAATTGCTATTGGACTCTGCTGAGCAAGCTGCCCAAATAGAGAGACCAGCAGAAGAAGCAGTATCGATATTCTCTTCATTATCCTCCTGTTCAAATTTTGAATATATATAAGTCAAAAATAATATTTTTGGAAAGATGTTTATATAAAAAAGGCCACCCGAAGGCGGCCTT
>NPID01000323.1_pt1 | contig 43985 bp, 42 predicted proteins | sample 8637491 | NCBI WGS metagenome assembly NPID01 (sample SAMN07420843, study PRJNA396082) | bioreactor metagenome | isolation source: sample BA6 brine-fed electro-methanogenic bioreactor BA | place: Japan: Kochi | collected 2016-06-14 | reverse complement strand
GGCGGGGTGCCGATCAGGGTGGTCAGCCCGCCGAGCAGCGACCCGTAGGCCAGCGGCATCAGCAGTCGCGAGGCCGGCCGGCGGGTGTGACGGGCGATGTCCATGACCACCGGAAGCATCATGGCCGCCACCGCGACGTTGTTCATGAATGCCGAAAGAATGCCGGCGCTGAGCATGATGACGGTGGTGATGACCGTCTCGCGGCGCCCCGCCAGCTGCAGAACTCGGCGACCGATGAGGTTGGCCACCCCGGTTCGGGTCAACCCGCCGCTGAGGATGAATACCGCCCAGACCGTCACCACCGCCGGGTTGCTGAAGCCGGCCAGGGCTTCGGTGGGCGTGACCAGGCCGGTCAGCGCCAGGAAGCCCAGAGTCAGCAGGGCCGCCACCTCCATCGGCACCCATTCGGTCACCAGCAGGACGATGGCCGCCGTCAGAACGATCAGCACCAGGGCGATCTGCGGTGTCAAGGCGAAGAATCCTCCTCTCGTGGGGCGCAACAGGTCCCGAGCGGGCCCGGATGGGGGCCCAGTATCAAGTCTAGAGCAGGGCCGGTGAATGGCAAGACGCCACGGTTGACGATGGGGGCGGAAGCAGGCTTGAGGGAGGAGGGCGGCGGCGGATCTCCGGATACGGCGGTCCTGTCCCGAACCGGCCGGGTCGACGAAGACCCTGAGCCGGTTGAGCAGCGGGGGGATCCATTCAGGTGGTGACCGGCTACTGGGCGCGGGTCAGGGCCAGCTTCAGCCCCAGGGCGATGAGCACCGCGCCCATGCCCCGTTCGGCCCAGTGGCCGAAGCGATGAAACGTGCGGCGGACCCGGCTCTGGGTCAGCAGCAGGGCCAGGGTGCTGAACCAGGCGGCGGTCGCCAGGATCATCCACAGGCCGTAGCCGGCCTGGACGGCCAGCGGCGTGGTCGGACTGATGACCACGGTAAACAGGGAGAAGAAAAAGAGGGTGGCCTTGGGATTGAGGGCGTTGGTCAAAAAGCCCAGAGTGAAGGCCCGCCGTGCCGGAGGCGTTGCGGCCGCGGGGGCGGCGGTCGGCTGCTGCACTTCGGCGGCGCGGGCCCGCAGCGATTTCCAGCCGACATAGACGAGGTAGGCGGCTCCGGCCAGCTTAAGCAGGTTGAAGGCCAGGATCGAGCGGGAGATGATCAGGCCGATGCCGAGCAGCGAATAGCTGATGTGGACCAGGATCCCCGAGCCGATCCCCAGGCTGGTCCAGATCGCGGTTCGCCGGCCGTGGGCGAGGCTCTGCCGGACCACCATGGCGAAATCGGGGCCGGGGCTGGCCACCGCCAGCAGGTGAACCACGACGATGGTGAGAAATTCGTGCAGGTAGGAGGTTTCCACAAGCAACCCCTTGATGCGGTCGAAAAAAGGTTTACGGCGCTTCGCCGGGGCGAAGCGCCGGTGACGGGTCAGAGAATGGCCAGCAGTTCCAGGTCGAGGGAGATGTCTTCGCCGGCCAGCGGGTGATTGGCGTCGATGGTCACCGTGGCGGCGGTCACCTCGGTGACGGTGACCGGGAACTCGTCGCCCTCCTCGTCGGTCAGCGCCAGGGTGTCGCCGACCTCGGGCTGCAGGTCCTCCGGCATTTCGCCGCGGTCGATGACCATGACCATCTCGTCGTCACGCGGACCGTAGGCCCGCTCGGCTTCGACCGCCACCGTCTTGCGCTCGCCGGGGCTCATGCCGATCACCGCCTCGTTGAGGCCGGCGATGATCTCCTCGTCGCCGATGACAAATTCAATGGGGCCCGAATCGCAACCGCAGCCGTCGCTGTGGCATTCGTCGGTGGAGTCGAAGATCTCGCCGTTTGCCAGTCGGCCGGTGAAACCGACCCGGACGCGGTCGCCCGTTTTGGCCTGTGCCATGTTGATGTTCCTTTCGATGAAAAGTTTAAAATACCACCCACTATAGCAGAGCCTCGGCCTCCAAGTCGACACTCATGCCAACAGGACCGCCATCGCTCAGCGCAGCGCCTTGCCGCTGGGCGCCGGGGCCTTGAGTTGCTGGACGATCAGACCGGCGACGATCAGCACCAGGCCGACGAAGGTCGAGGGGAGGATCTGTTCGCCGACCAGGAAATGAATCAGGACCAGCGAGAGAAAGGGCGAGATGAAGATCAGGTTGCCGACCTTGGCGGTGTTCTCCGAAAGCTTCAGGGCCCGCAGCCAGCAGACAAAGGTGATGCCCATCTCGAAGGTTCCGGCATAGGCGGCGCCGAGCAGGCCGTGGGGGCTGGTGACCGCGACCCGGGAGAAGAGCAGGCAGAACAGCAGGATAAAGGGAAAGGCGCACAGGAAGTTGAGCAGCAGCCCGACCACCGGGTCGCGGTCGTCGCGGGTGTTGTAGATCCAGTAGAGGGCCCAGATCACCGTGCTGCCCAGGGCCAGGGCCACCCCCAGGGGGTCGGAAAAATGCAGGCCGAGCAGGTCGCCCCGGGTGGAAATCACCAGCACCCCGGAGTAGCAGATCAGCCCGGCGGCCAGGTCCCGGCCGCTGATCTTTTGCCCCAGCAGGGGGATCGACAGCAGGGTCAGGGTCAGGGCCCAGGTGTAGTTGAGGGGCTGGGCCTGCTGGGCCGGCAGCAGGGCATAGGCCTTGAACAGCACCAGGTAGTAGAGAAAGGGGTTCAGCAGCCCGAGCCCCAGCGAGCGCAGGTACTGCCCCCGGGTGCAGCGCAGCACCAGACCGAGCCGGCCCTGCACCAGCAGAATCGTGCTCAGCACCAGGATCGAGGTCAGGCAGGCATAGAGCAGCAGCTGGGCAGGGTCCAGGTAGCGCAGCGACAGCTTGAAGGCTGAGGCCACGGTGGACCACATCAGCACCGCGATGAGGCCGAACAGGTAGGCTTTTTTCTGGTCAGGCATGAGCGGTTCCGACTCTCCGGCGGTCCAGGATTTCAGGCGGCCACCTTGACGACGATCTTTTTGACCGCCGCGGAGCCGCCGGCCGCGATCCCGGGCATGTGGGCATCCTGGGGCATGAGGATGACGAAGGTGCCGGCGGGCACTTCGAAAAAATCCCCGCGTCCCTCCAGCCTGATCAGGTCGCTGGCTTCATCGTAGGGGCCGGCCCGCAACTGCTCCAGATTGGCGTAGCCGATCCGCTCCCTGCCCGCGGCCACGAACTGGAGGTCGATGTAGCGGCGATGGGCCTCCCAGAAGCCCTCCTCGATGGGCTTGGTCCGGTAGTCCTGAACCAGGGCGAAGATCCGCTCGCCGTCGATGTCGTGGCGCCCCGGGGCGAGGTGTTCCGGGGCGCTATCGGTCAGAAATTGGAGGGCCTTGGCGAGCCCTTCGCCCAGCCCCGCGTAGCGGCCGGCATGGGCCAGTCGATCGATGATCATGGTTGCTGCTCCTGGTTCTGGAAAGGGGATATATATTGACCGACCATCAGGCGGTCGGGGCGGTGGCGGCGGTGAAAAAACGCGCCATTTCCTCGAAGACCTCGGCGGTCGGTGCGGCGACCACCCGGGCGTCGGGGAGCGAGCGCAGAAAGATGCGGCCGTAGCCCTTTTTGACCACCCGGCTGTCGAGGATCAGCACCACGCCGCGGTCGTCGCGGTGGCGGATCAGGCGGCCGAAGCCCTGCTTGAACTTGATCACCGCCTGGGGCACGGTGTACTCCATGAACGGGTCGCCGCCGGCTTGTTCGATGGCCTCGGCCCGGGCCTCGAGGACCGGTTCGGTGGGGACCTTGAAGGGCAGTCGGGTGATGATCACCTGCTCCAGGGCCCGCCCCGGCACGTCGACCCCTTCCCAGAAGGAGTCGGTGCCGAACAGCACGCTGGTCGGCTCGGCGGCGAACTTTTTCAGCAGCCGGTGGCGGTTTTCCTCCCCCTGGCGCAGGCAGCGGTAGCCCCGTGCGCCAAGCACCGGCGCCAGCTCGCCGTGCACCCGGCGCAGCAGCGAGTAGGCGGTAAACAGCACGAAGGTGCGTCCGTCGGCGGCGAGGATGCCGCGCTCGGCGAGCTCGGCGATCATTTCGGGGTAGCCGGGCCGGCCCGGTTCGGGAACGTCGGTGGGGATGGCCACCAGGGCCTGACGGGCGAAGTCGAAGGGGGAGTGGAGCAGTAGCTGGGTGGCCCGGCCCGGTTCGGCGCGGTCGAGGCCGACCCGGTGCCGGAAATAGGCGAAGGAGGTTCCCACCGCCAGCGTGGCGCTGGTCATGACCACCGTCTTGAAGCGGTCGTAGACCGCCTGTTTCAGGCTGGCGGCGACCTCCAGCGGGGCGGTGCAGAGGCGGGTGACGATCCCCGTGCCGCGGCCGATGCGGCCCCGGGAAACCTCGAACCAGGCGCAGGTTTGCTCATCCCCGGCGACGAAGAAGCCGAGATCGCCGGCGATCCCCTCCAGGCGCCCGGCAATGCCGCGCAGGTCGGTGAAGTGCGAGCCGAGCTTGTCGTGGGTCTCTTCCGGAATCTTCCCGCATTCTTTCAGCAGGGTTCGGATCGCCCTGCCGAGCTGCCCGGTCTGTTTTTCCAGCTCCCGGACCCGGCCGCAGATCGTGGCCCAGATTTCGCTGCCGGTGAAGGTCGGCACCACCCGGTGCTTGATCTCCTCGCGTTCGCTGATCGGCTGACCCAGGGCCGCGGCCAGATCTTCGCCGATCGTCTCGAGGGTCTGGAGCGATTGCTCGAAAAGGCCCTGGCGGGCCACCAGCAGGGCTTCGATGCGCCCGTGCAGGTCCCGGTAGAGCTGGTCTTCGGTCTCCGGCAGCTCCCGGGCCAGGGCCGAGAGCAGGCGCGGCAGCAGACCCTTGTCCGGCTTGCGGGGGTGGCGCAGCTTGTTGAGCACCCGGGCGAAGGCGAAGCGGGTGACCTGGGCGGCGAAGAAGCTGGTGGCCACGTCCTCGAGGTGATGGGCCTCGTCGAGGATGATCCGCTCGAAGGGTGGCAGGACCGCGGCGGCCGAATAGTTGTCGGTCTGGTGACGCAGGGCCAGGTCCGAGAGGAGCAGGGCGTGATTGACCACCAGGATGTCGGCCTGGGCGGCCTGGCGGCGGGCCTTGTGGAAAAAGCAGCCGGCGTAATGGGCGCAGCGCACCCGGGAGCACTGGTCGATTTCGCAGCGCACCTCTTCCCAGACCTGTTCGCTGGGGATGAAGTTCAGCTCCTCCCGCGAGCCGTCGGCGGTCTTGGCCGCCCACTCGTGAAGGGCGCTGAGTTCGGCGCTCAGTTCGGCCTCGAACAGCCCCGGTTCGAGCCGGGCGGTCTCCATCCGGCGCCGGCAGAGATAGTTGCTGCGCCCCTTGACCAGCACCGCCCGGAAATCGAGGCCGGCGGCCCGCTGCAGAAAGGGGATGTCCTTGCGGATCAGTTGCTCCTGCAGGTTGATGGTGTTGGTCGAGACCACCACCCGTTCCTCGTTGGCCAGCGCCCAGAGGATGGCCGGCGCCAGGTAGGCCAGGCTTTTGCCGGTGCCGGTGCCGGCTTCGATGACCCCCAGCTGCCCCTGGTTGAAGGCCTCGCCCACGGCAAAGGCCATGCGCAGCTGCTCGGGGCGCTCCTCGTAGCCCGGCAGCGATGCGGCCACCCGGCCGCCGGGGCCGAGAATGTCGTTGATCCGCTGGGGGGCCAGGTGATGTTCCTGGCGCCGGGCAAAGGCCTCCACCACTCTGTACACATTTTCCACAGGGTTATCCACAATGTAGAAGCCGACCCCGAGCGCTCCGAGCTGCGAGGCGATTTCGATGTCGGCGCCCGAGGGGTGCAACTGGCCCGAGGGGTGGTTGTGAATGACCACGTCGCCGTAGCTGCAGCCCTGCACAATGGCGGGGACCGCCCCGGCGTTGCCGCGGGCCAGCACTTCCACTTCGCAGACCTGCAGGGCGGCATCGGTGCGGCCGAGAAAAAAGACCTCATTGCCCCCCGCCTCGCCGATGGCGAGGCGCATCATCTGCCGGGCGGCCGGGGAAAAGCTTTGCTCCATGGGAATTCGCTCCTGTGAGGAGGGCATTATAGGAGAGGGCGGCTAAAAAAGGAAGGGTGTCCGCCGGTCCCGGGGCGGATGAGAAAAATATAAAAATGTTTTTCTCCGGCTTGTGAAGGCGGTTTTTCTGGTTATGTATTAAAACTCGAATCGCTGGTGCCGTGCGCGTTGCGGTCCATTCCAGGCGGTGCGCCAGAGGGCCGTTCCAGCAACCTCAGCCTGCAATGACTGCCGGCCCATGGGCCGGGGGCGATAAGCGTTCCTAACCTGCAAACCGTATCCAGGGGGACACCATGAAGACGGGCAACCGTTACCATGTCTTGCTGCTGATCGCTTTGTCGCTGCTGCTGCCGGCCACGGCCGTGGCGGCCAACTTCCAGCTCACCTCCGACACCCTGCTCAGGGGCTTCGAGCGGGACATCCCCGGCAAGGACGACGTCCGGGTGGTACCCGCCTACGAATACTTGCAGTTCGATGTCGGTGACCTGCCCGCCAAGGGGCTTTCCTTCCATCTGTACGGCTGGGGCCGGGCCGATCTCGGCGACGGCGATTTCTTCAAGGACGACACCGCTGGCGAACTTCTCTACGGGTACCTGCAATACACGCGCCCCTACAGCAATCTGGATTTCAAGGCGGGCCGTTTCTACGTGTTTGAGGGGGTGGCCAACGAAAGCGTCGACGGCGCCCGGCTCAGCGGCGACCTGGGCCGCTACCTCACGGCTTCGGTCTATGGCGGATTCCCGGTCTCCCTCGATTCGGAAGACGGTCGCAGCGGCGACCGCATCTGGGGCGGGCGGATTGCCCACCACCTGGGTGCTCGCTACGAAATCGGCGCCTCCTACAAGCGCCTCGAAAACGACGACGAGTTGGTCGAGGGGCGCCTCGGCGGCGACCTCTCCCTGTTCCTGCCCGCCGGTATCGGCCTGTTCGGCTTCTCCTCCTACAACCTGGACAACGGCGGCTTTGCCGAGCACGCGTACGAGCTTCGGTTCGGCCTGGCCGGCATTCAGTTGCGGCCCCATTTCCAGTATTTTCAGTACGAGGACTTCTTCAGCACCGAGGCCAACAGCGCCAACCCCTTCCGCTTTCTGGCCGGAACCGGCGAGACCCTCACCGTCTACGGCGCCGACGCGGTCTGGTCGGCCACCGAAAGCTGGCAGCTCGGCTTCAAGGTGAAGTCCTACGATTACGACGTGCTGGACGACAGCTCCCAGTTCTACTCGGGGCTGGTGAACTGGTACGGCGAAAACCTGACCTCGGCCGGGGCCGAGATCGGCTACATGGATGGCGATGCCGACCAGACCAGGTATCTGCTGACCCGGGCCTTTGTCTACCTGGACGGAGTAATCGCTCTGGTGCCGGGCGGCTTTGTGACCGGGGACCTGGTTTTCGTCAGCTACGAGGATGACATCGACATCTCCGGCGAAGACGCCTCGCTGTTCATCTCCCTCGGTGCCGGTCACCGCTTCTTCGATGACGCCCTGGAGGTCAAGGTTTCCGGGGATTACAGCTCGGACCCCTTTTTCGACGACGACCTTCGGGGGCTGCTGCTGGCCCGATTCACCATTGACCGGTAATCCCCGCGCGGCATTACCTTCTTTTCAGGAGCGATGACCATGCTGAAACGAATTCTGACCTTGCTGATGGTTCTGGCGGCGCCGCTGACTCTGCTGGGTTCCTGCGCCGCGCTGCAGAGCGATTTCGCCCTCCCCCGGCAACACCCTCCGGAGGCCGAGCTCGGCGGGCGCAACCCGGTCTGCACCGACTGCCACGAGCCGCGCGGGGACTACCTGGCCTACGAACGGTTCAACCATACCGCCTTTTTTGCCGGCAATCATCGGCAGGAGGCCTACCAGAACGAGCGGCTGTGCGCCATGTGCCACCAGGAGGGTTTCTGCAACACCTGCCATGCCACCCAGGTTGAGCTGAAGCCCTCGATCCGCAACCAGACCGACAACTTCCGCCGCATGCCCCACCGCGGCGATTACCTCTCCCGGCACCGGATCGATGGCCGGATCGATCCCACCTCCTGTTTCCGCTGTCACGGCAGTCCCAAGACGGCCAAAACCTGCGTGACATGCCATGGTTAATGCGAGAAGGGTAAAGGAGGCAGTAGCTATGAAATCATGGTATGGCTTGTTGGGCTGGCTTCTTCTGGCCCTGGTCGCGGGCGGCTGTTCCGACTCCAACTCCGGCTCCAGTTTGCCCAATGCCCCTCACCCCGTGGGCTGGATCCTGCTTCACGGCGACGAAGCGAACGCCGACCTCAGGGGCTGCCAGGTCTGCCACGGTGCCGATTTCGCCGGCTCGGGCGGAGCGGTCAGCTGCTTTTCCTGCCACTTTGACGGCCCCCCCCCCTTCTTTGTTCATCCGGCCAGCTGGCAGGCGGCGGGTGCTTTTGGGTCCCACTTCGGCGCGGCCCCCCCGGTCCCGGCTTTTGCCGAGCAGTTCAGCTGGACGACCTGCGCCGTCGGCGCCTGTCACGGCGGCGACTCTGGTCGATCCCAATGATGGTCAGATCTCCCCGGCCTTTACCATCAACCAGGGGGCGAACGTCACCTGCAATGGGAGCTGCCACGGTGAAGACCACGGCAACCGGACCTGGTAGCCTGAAGAAATCCGCCTTTACCAAAAAGGGAAGCCGCTCTGGCTTCCCTTTTTGGCAGGCTCCTGGCCCGGTCTTTGCGGCGGCCTTGCCGCGGATTTGCTCAGCCCAAAGCCGCCTTGATCCCATCGGCGTAAGCGATCGGCTGGATGTCGAAATCCCTGGACCACTCGGCCGGATCGCAGACGTTGCCTTCGAGCAGCAGGGTGAGCTGGGTGCTGGTGATGGGAAACCGGGGGATGCCCTCCAGCAAGGAAACGACGGGCTTCATCAGCAACAGCGGCTGGTGCAGCTTGTGCACGGCTTCTTTGCCGAGAGCCTTGCCGGTGAGGTCGAGGACCTCGTCGTAGGTATGGCTTGCGGGCCCGCAGCAGCAGTAGACCCGGCCGATGGTTTCGGGCTTGTTCAGGGCCAGGGCGAAGCTTTTCGCCACCTCTTCCACGGCGACCGGCGACATGCGGTATTGACCGTCTCCGAAAACCGGTACCACCGGCAGCTTGCGGATCAGGTCGGCGAGCATGGTGACGAATGCGCCGTTCTTGCCGAAAATCAGCGATGGCCGGAAAATGGTCCAGTCCAGCCCCGAGTTGCGGACCAGCTCTTCGGCCTGCCACTTGGTCCGGTGATAGGCGGTGGAGCCGTCCTGGGCCGCGCCGTTGGCGCTCATCTGCAGGTAGCGCTTGATCCCCTGGCGCTTGGCGGCCGCCACCAGGTTGCCGGTCGCCTCAACGTGCAGCCGCTGGAAGGTGATCCCCCGGGAAGGAAATTCGCGGATAATCCCCACCAGGTGAATCACGCCATCGCACCCCTCGATAATCCCCTCCAGGGTGGCGGGGTCGGTGGCGTCGCCGATGCGTACCTCGACGTTGTTCCTGATCGGCAGCTTGTTCGCCGAACCCTGGCGAACCAGGCAGCGGACCACATGGCCGGCCCCGCTCAGCTGCCGGAGCACTGCCCCCCCGACAAATCCGGTTGCCCCGGTGACAAAGATTTTCATCCGAAACCTCCCCGCGCCTCATCTATCCCTTGACCACCGCCAGCGGCCGCAGGCGGGCGACGATCTTGCCGATACCGGCCTGCTGCACCACCCCGACCACTTCCATGACATCCTTGTAGGCTTCGGGGATCTCTTCGGCCACCGTCGCCCGGTTGGCGGCGCGCACCAGGATTCCCTGGGCCGCCAGTTCCGCCTCGATGTTGTGTCCCCGGGCCTGTCTTTTGGCGGCGTGGCGGGACAGGACCCGGCCGGCGCCGTGGCAGGTGGAGCCGAAGGTTTCTTCGAAGGCCCCCCGGGTGCCGACCAGCACGTAGGAGTAGCGCCCCATGTCGCCGGGGATCAGCACCGGCTGACCTACGCTCCGATACAGTTCGGGGGTGTCGGGGTGGCCGGGCGGAAAGGCCCGTGTGGCTCCCTTGCGGTGGACGCAGAGGCGCCGCTTTTGGCCCGCGAACTGGTGGGTTTCCCATTTGGCGATGTTGTGACAGACATCGTAGATGACCGACATGCGCAACTCGGTCGGGGCTTTGCCGGTAACCTGCTCGAAGCTTTCCCGCACCCAGGCGGTGATCAATTGGCGATTGGCGAAGGCGAAGTTGGCGGCGCAGGCCATGGCGGCCAGGTACTCGCGCCCTTCAGGGCTGCCCAGGGGAGCGCAGCACAACTGCCGGTCGGGCAGTTCGATGCCGTACTTGTGGGCGGCGCGCAGCATGGTCCGCAGGTAGTCGTCGCACACCTGGTAGCCGAACCCGCGGCTGCCGGTGTGGATGCTGACGGTCACCTGGCCGGGAAACAGCCCGAGCACCCTGGCGGCCTGCTCGTCGCCGATCTCCTCCACCATCTGCACCTCGAGGAAGTGGTTGCCGCTGCCCAGCGTCCCGAGCTGGTTGCGGCCCCGTTCCAGGGCGCGGTCGGAAACCAGCTCGGGGTCGGCGCCGTCGATGGTGCCCCGCTCTTCGATGTGGTCGAGATCCTCGGGTCGACCGAAGCCGTGCTCCACCGCCCAGCGGGCGCCCCGGGTCAGAACCCTGCGCTCCTCGCCGATATTGAGCTTGAGGTCCTTGCGGTGGGAGCCGACCCCGGAGGGGACGTTGCGAAACAGGGTGTTGGCGAGCTCCGGCAGGTGGGGGCGGATAGCGGTCACTTCGAGTTCGGTGCGCAGCAGGCGCACCCCGCAATTGATGTCATAGCCGACGCCGCCGGGCGACACAACCCCCTCATCGGCGTCGAAGGCCGCCACCCCGCCGATGGGAAAACCGTACCCCCAGTGGATGTCGGGCATGGCGATGGAGGGGCCGACGATGCCGGGCAGGGTGGCCACGTTGCGCACCTGCTCGAGGGCCTTTTCCTTCTGCAGCAGGTCGATCATCGGTCGGGTGGCAAAGACCAGGCCGTCGGTGCGCATGGCCCCTTCCTTGGGGATGCGCCAGCGGCAGGCATCAATCTGTTCGATTTTGACGCTCATTGACTTCTTCCCCGGGCGATGGTCAAAGGTCCAGGTAAACCCTGGCCCGCCAGCCCTTTTCCGTCTGCTTCACCAGCAACTGGTGGTAGGTGACGGCCTTGACTTCGCGGTCGATGGGGTGTCGCCGGGGATCGACCGGCTCGCCTCGCACCCGAGCCCGCAGCCGGGTTTCGCCGATTTCGTCGATGACGATGTCGGCCGGCAGCAGGTTCCGGATTTCAAACAGATACAGCACCTCGCTCAGCCAGTTGATCAGCAGCAGCTCCAGATCGTCCGCGGATACCTCCACCGCAATCTCTACTTGGGCGTCGATGTCGGTGCAGCCGGTAATAACCTCCCGCAACCCCAGTGCCGCCTGCTCGAAAAGCGTTGCCAGGTCTTCCCCGGTGGCCTCGATGCCCATGTCGGCGGTATGTTCCAGCAGGCGATATCCGTTCATGGCGATTGGTCGGCCCTCCAGAAAAACCAAGGAACCAGAAAAGCGGCGTCTTTTCCGGCTCCGTTCACTTAAGTGCACTTCACGGCCCAGCCCTCAGCTCATCCTCTCCCAGGTGACCCGGCAGACCGAATGTTCCTCGGTCCAGGAAACCTTGAGCTCGCCCTGGTGGGATTTATGCAGGGCCCGCCCGAGATGCTCGGCAAGTTTTTGCTCGGTGGTTTCGATCACCAGCTCGTCCCCCTCCCGGGCCACGCGAATGATCCGCTCCAGGGGGTTTTTGGCCATGGCCTTGGTCTCCTCGTTTTTGAGGATGTTGCGGATCTCCTCCTCGTGATCCCAGAGATAGCCCCCGCGCAGGGTGACGATCCCTTCCGGGTAGCTTTCGGCGATCTTCTGGCAGGCCGGGCAGGTGACCCAGTTGGCGTCGGCGCTGTCCTTGAGTTCGGCGAAGGCTTTGGGGTCAAGGGTCCAGCGCTTGTTGCGGTAGAGGGCCTGGCAGGAGGAGCAGAGCGACGGCTCCTTCCGGCCTTCTTCGGGGATATAGGGGTCTTCGCTGGTTTTAACCCGCCCGCGTTTGTCGCTGATGCCGAATTTTCTGACGTCTTTTTGCATACAATTGCCCCCTTTCTCACGTCAATCAACGCTTTGTGTTTTCAGTATAGCACCTTTGAAAACCCTGGCCAGACGGCGTCCCCGGCCCGTTCGAGATCAACCTGTGCGGCTTCGGTGCGCGCCCCTACGGGGGCCAGCCGGTCTGGTGCTCGGGATAGCCTGCCGGTGGGTCCGGAGCGCGCAGGATCGCCCGGCAGGGGGCTCCGTCGTCGGCAAGGGTTTTCAGCGGCAGGCAGATCAGTTCGTAGCTCCCCCTGGATACCTCGGAAAGGTCGAGCCCTTCGAGGATCACCACCCCGGCGGCGAGCAGGCGGCGATGAGCCTCGCCGCTGGAATCGAAAGGATCGATCGACAGGTAATCGATCCCCGCCAGACGGACACCCTTGTCCAGGAGGTAGTCGGCCCCTTCGGGGGTGAGGGCGTCATAATCAGGGTCAAAGCCCGGCCGCTGCCAGAGGCGCGAGTTGCGCGTGCGCAGCAGGATGCGCGGACAACCCTGCAGATTGATGCCCCGCAGGTCTGAGGCGTCGATGGGCCCGGCGCGGCGGGCCAGATCCACCACAAGGCAGGGGCCCACCAGCAGCGAGAGGGGAATGTCGGCCACCCTCGCCCCCTGTTCATGGAGGTGGGCCGGGGCGTCGATGTGGGTTCCGGCGTGGCTGCCGAAGGAAAGGGCGGTCAGTCGGAAGGTGCCCCCTTCGGTCCTGCGCGGCCGGATGCGGATTGGCGGGTCGCCGGGAAAGGAGGGCAGGTCTTCGGCCAGGGCAACGGAGATGTCGTACAGTGCCATCGGGTTCGGCCTTTCGCAGGGGGTCTGGAAGATGGTCCCGGGAAAATAACCCTAAGTATATCGGAAAATTATTCATTGAAAAATTCTAAAAGCGGCGCTGGCGGGGATTGATTGTGGTATAGTTATCCTCGGATTCGCAAGTGTAACTGGCCGGAATATATCGTATACGCAATGATTAATTAAAAACTTGACAGTTCTTGGCGGGCTGGATATAAACGATGTTATATTTTAATTTTTAGTTTAGTCGAAATAGTGGTCTAACCTCTTGAAGGAGGGTTTCTAATAGCGTTTTGTTTCCGTGTAAAAGCCTGAAAGGAGGCCATCGCAATGAATGATGAGCATAGCCCGGAACCCGTCGCATTGCCGGAGGAAACCCTGAAGAAATGGGAGGCCAGAGGGGTCAGTCGGCGGGACTTCATCAAGTTCTGCACGGCAACCACGGCAACGCTGGCTTTGCCCATGTCCTTTGCTCCCAGGATCGCCCATGCCCTGGAGGATACCCGCATCCCGGTGATCTGGCTCGAATTCCAGAGCTGCAGCGGCGACTCGGAGGCTTTCCTGCGGGCTAATGCGCCGACGGCGGCGGATATCATTCTGGATATCGTCTCCCTGGAGTACGCCGAGGTGATCATGGCCGCCGCCGGCCATCAGGCCGAGCAGGCCAAGCACCAGGCGATGGAAAAGTACCAAGGGAAATACCTCGCCGTCATCGAAGGCTCGATTCCCACCGCCGAGGGCGGGGTGCACTGCACGGTGGCCGGCCAGAGCGCCCTGGAAGCGGTGCGCGAGGTGGTCGGCAACGCCGCGGCCACCATCGCCGTCGGCAGCTGCGCGGCCTTCGGCAATATCCCGGCCGCCGCCCCCAACCCGACCGGTGCGGTCGGGGTGCTGGAGGCGGTTCCCGGGGCCACCGTCATCAACCTTCCGGGCTGCCCGCTCAATGCCGAGAACCTTACCGCCACCATCGTGCATTTTCTGACCTTCGGCAAGCTGCCGGCCACCGACCGGCTGGGTCGCCCCCTGTTCGCCTACGGCAAGCGCATCCACGACAACTGCGAGCGGCGCGGCCACTTCGACGCCGGACAATATGCGGAAGTCTTCGGCGACGAGGGCCATCGCCAGGGCCATTGCCTGTACAAGCTGGGCTGCAAGGGCCCCGAAACCTTCCACAACTGCCCGACGGTCCGCTACAACGAGGGGATGAGCTGGCCGGTCATGGCCGGCCACGGCTGCATCGGCTGTTCCGAGCCCCAGTTCTGGGACACCATGACTCCCTTCTACCGGCGGTTGCCCGAGGTCCCCGGTTTCGGCATCGAGGCCACGGCGGACAAGATCGGGCTGGGCATCGCGGTGGGCACGGCCCTGGCTTTTGGCGCCCACGGCGTGGCCAGTGCTTTCCGCAAGGGCGATGATATGGAATCCGATAAGGTCAAAAAGGAGGATTAAGCGATGTCCAAGAAGATTGCAGTCGATCCGATCACCCGTATCGAGGGGCATCTGCGCATCGAGGCCCAGCTCGAGGACGGCAGGATTTCCAACGCCTGGAGCTCCTCGACCGCCTTTCGCGGCATCGAAACCATTCTCAAGGGGCGCGATCCCCGCGATGCCCACCATTTCACCCAGCGCTTCTGCGGGGTCTGCACCACGGTCCACTCCATGGCCAGCATCCGGGCGGTGGAGGATGCGCTGAAGATTCAGATCCCCGACAACGCCCGGCTGATCCGCAACCTGATCATGGGCATCCAGAACGTGCAGGACCACGTCATCCATTTCTACCACCTGCACGCCCTCGACTGGGTCGACATCACCAGCGCCCTGCAGGCCGATCCGGCCGCCACCGCCCGGCTGGCCCAGTCGATTTCCGACTGGCCCAATTCGAGTGTCGTCTACTTCAAGGGGATCAAGGAGCGGATCGCCGCCTTTGTCGGCACCGGCCGGCTGGGTCCCTTCCAAAACGCCTACTGGGGGCACGGCGACTACCGGTTGCCGCCCGAAGCGAACCTGATGGCCGTTGCCCATTATCTCGAGGCCCTCGAGTGGCAGAAGGACGTGATCAAGATCCACGCCATTCTCGGCTCCAAAAACCCCCATCCGCAGACCTTCCTGGTGGGCGGCATCGCCATGCCCGTCGACCCCAACAGCCAGAACGCCATCAACGCCGACAAGATCGCCCTGATGGCCAAGCTGTTCAACAAGGCCCGCACCTTCGTCGAGCAGGTCTATATCCCCGATCTGCTCGCCGTCGCCTCCTTCTACAAGGACTGGGCGGCCATCGGCGGCGGGGTGGGCAACTACCTGAGCTACGGCGACTTCCCCATGGACAACAGCGGCAGCACCGACAGCCTTTACTACCCGCGCGGGATCATTCTGGGCAAGGACCTGGCCAACCTGCAGAGCATGGACGAGAGCAAAATCACCGAGTACGTGACCAACAGCTGGTACACCTATTCCTCGGGCGACGACAAGGGCCTGCATCCCTATCGGGGCGAGACCACTCATAAGTATACCGGGCCCAAGCCGCCCTACGAATGGCTCGACACCGCGAGCAAGTACTCCTGGGTCAAGTCGCCGCGCTACCTGGACCAGCCGATGGAGGTCGGACCGCTGGCCCGCAACCTGGTCGCCTACGCCGCCGGCAACCAGGACGTCAAAAAGGTGGTCGATTTCGTGCTGGGCCAGCTCGGCGTCGGGCCCGAAGCCCTGTTCTCGACGCTGGGCCGGACCGCCGGCCGGGGGATCGACTGCCTGATCCTGGCGCAGAAGAACGAGACCTGGCTGAATCAGCTGGCCGACAACATGGGCCGGGGGATTCTCGAAACCTTCAACCAGGAGAAGTGGGATCCTTCGACCTGGCCCAAGGAAGCCCAGGGCTTCGGTTATCACGAGGCGCCCCGCGGTGCTCTGGGGCACTGGATCCGTATCGAAAACGGCACGATCGCCAACTACCAGGCGGTGGTTCCCTCCACCTGGAACGCCGGGCCCCGCGACGCCATGGGCCAGATGGGGCCCTATGAGGCGGCCTTGGTGGGCACGCCCATCGCCGACCCGGAAAAGCCGCTGGAGATTCTGCGCACCATCCACTCCTTCGACCCCTGTCTGGCCTGCGCGGTGCATGTCCTGGACGGCAAAGGAACCGAGATCATCAAGGTCAAGGCCCTTTAGCGGTGAACAGTGATCGGTGAGCGGTGGGCAGAAAATGCAAACTGCCCCCACCTGTCCACTGATCGCTGCCCACTGATCACGGAGGCTGTATGCACGAGAAAACCTACGTATGGGAGTGGCCGGTCCGCATCACCCACTGGCTCAACGCGATCTGTATTGTGGTGCTTTCGATTACCGGCTACTACATCGGCGACCCATTTTACACCGCCAAGTCCACCTCCCAATACCTCATGGGATGGAACCGGGCGATCCATTTTGTTTTCGCCTACCTGTTCACGGCCTCGGTGATCAGCCGTATCATCTGGGCTTTTTGGGGGAATCGCTATGCTTCCTGGAAAGTCTTTTTCCCCTGGGCGTCGAGGAAAGGATGGACCAATATCATCGGCACCTTCAACTACTACACCTTTCTGCGCCCCAAGGTCCCCTATGTGATCGGGCACAATGCCCTGGCGGCCATGGCCTACTCGCTGGTGTTCCTTTTGTTCGCCATCCAGATCGCCACCGGCTTCGCCCTCTATGGGCAGTTCGCCCCCGGCGGCTTCTGGGATGGGGTTTTCGGCTGGATGCTGCCGGTATTCGGCAGCCAGTGGCTGCGCCTGACCCACCACCTGATCATGTGGCTGCTGATCGGTTTCGCTATTCACCACGTGTACAGCGGCTGGCTGATGGACGTGAAGGAGAAAAACGGAACCATGGGGAGCATCTTCGGCGGCTACAAGTTCATCGATCCGAAGGAGTTCTGATGCAGGTGTTGATCCTGGGGCTGGGCAATGCCCTGATGAACGACGACGCCTTCGGCGTCCAGGTCGTCGAGCGCCTGCAGAGCCGCTACCGTTTTCCCGACAATGTCACGGTACTCGACGGCGGCACCCTCGGTCTGGATCTGCTGCCCCGGCTCGAAGGGGTGGACAGGCTGCTGATCGTCGATGCCCTGGAGATGGACGCCGACCCCGGAACGGTCTTCCGGCTTGAGGGCGAAGAGGTGCCGCGGGCATTCGCCAGCAAGCTCTCGGTCCACCAGATGGGGGTTCAGGACCTGCTGGCGGTCGCCGAACTGCAGGGGCACCTTCCCGGCGAGCTGGTGGTCTGGGGGGTCCAACCCGGTTCCATCGCCATGGGCCTGGAACTGACCCCCGGGGTGGCTGCGGCCATTGAGGTGGTGGTCGACAGGATTGCGGCGGAGTTGACCCGCTGGGGATGTCCGCCGCGGCAGGCCGCCTGATCGGCCGGTGGCGGCGGACTAAAGGCGACGGGAGGGACCGCCTGATGAGGGCCCCTGCCGTTCCTTTTTGGAGGGAGGCGAAAATGCCCCATTGGTCAACCTTGCTGCTGCTGGTCGTCCTGTTTTTCACCGGGGCCTGCGGCCAGCAGCTCGCCGATTACCCCTGGCGGCAGCCCCCTGAGGGGTTTTTGAGCAACCCCGTCAACCAATCCGCCGGCGCCAGGCTGTTTGCCGAAAAATGCGCTTCCTGCCATGGAACCCCTGGGGAGGGGCGCAGCCCGAGGGCCGATTTTTTTCAGCCGCCGGCCCCGGGCTTCACCGAAGAAAAATACCGCAGCATCGATCCGGCCTACCTCTTCTGGCGGATCAGCAAAGGCAAGACCATTGAACCCTTTCTTTCCCGCGGATCGGTCATGCCGGCTTGGGGCCCCCATTTCTCGGAAAAGCAGATCTGGCAGCTGGTCGCCTACCTGCGGGCCCGAGGAGGGCCAAATATTTGAATTCACTAAGCGTTCTTCTTGCCCCCGGCCGCCATCGGCCTTCCGGCCGCAATTCTTCTGGTTTTTATTCCAACTTTTTTCTTTTTTATTTAAGTTAAATTTGATAAAAGGTTCGGGCTGAATGAGGAGCCGGTTTTCGTCTCTCAAGTGTGTGATTTTTCGGGAGATATGGAACGGCGAGCCTGGGTGGTTCTCTCCGGCTTTGGGTGCCGGGTGGGCGCGGGCGAATCTTTCTCACCGAACTGACGGCATAGGCAGCGCCATGCCGGGCATTTTAAACATCGTACAGAGGGGTAATGCATGCAAGAGACAGCAGTCAAGGGTAGATCGACCGAACTGGATGCCAGAGTCCTGGGGCTGAAGAGCGTTGGCAATGTTTACCATAACCTGAGCTACGACGAGCTCTTCGAGCATGAATCCGCCGGGTCCGAAGGCCGGGTTTCAGAGAACGGTACCATGATGGTGGATACCGGCAAGTTCACCGGTCGCTCCCCCAAGGACAAGTACTTCGTGCATGAGCGTCCTTCCAGCGATAGTATCGCCTGGGGGAACATCAACAAGCCGGTCGCTCCCGAAATCTTCGACGAGCTCTATGCCGAGGTGCTCGATTACCTCTCCGGAAAAGACCTCTACGTGACCGACGGTTTCTGCGGCTCCAACGAAAAGACCCGCAAATCGGTCCGCTTCATCACCGAATTCGCCTGGCAGTCCCATTTCGTCAAGAACATGTTCATCCGCCCTTCGGCCGAAGACCTGCAGAGCTTCGCACCGGGCTTCACCGTCTACAACGCCAGCAACCTGAGCAACCCGAAATGGGAAGAACACGGACTCAACTCCGAGGTCTTCGTCATCTTCAATATCGAGAAGAACGTAGCCATCATCGGCGGCACCTGGTACGGCGGGGAGATGAAGAAGGGCATCTTCACCATGATGAACTACTGGCTTCCCCTGCAGGGCATCCTCTCCATGCATTGCTCGGCCAACGTCGGCAAGGCCGGCGATGTCTGCCTGTTCTTCGGCCTGTCGGGCACCGGCAAGACCACCCTGTCCACCGACGCCGCCCGCAAGCTGATCGGCGACGACGAGCACGGCTGGGACGCCGACGGCATCTTCAACTTCGAGGGGGGCTGCTACGCCAAGTGCATCAACCTCTCGGCCGAAAGCGAACCGGAGATCTTCGCGGCCATCCGCCGTCACGCCCTGCTCGAGAACGTCGTGGCGGACGAGGAAGGGGTCATCGACTTCGACGACCGTTCCAAGACCGAGAACACCCGAGTCTCCTACCCCATCGAGCATATCGAAAACCACGAGCCGAGCCTCAAGGCCGGCCATCCGAAAAACATCATCTTCCTCACCTGCGACGCCTTCGGTGTGCTTCCTCCGGTCTCCAGGCTGAGCAAAGAGCAGGCCATGTACTACTTCCTCTCGGGCTATACCGCCAAGGTGGCCGGCACCGAGCGCGGCGTCACCGAGCCCCAGGCGACCTTCTCGGCCTGTTTCGGCGAAGCCTTCCTGCCGCTGCATCCCACCGTCTACGCCAGGCTGCTCGGCGAAAAGATGGAACAGCACGGCGTCAACGCCTATCTGGTCAACACCGGCTGGGTCGGCGGTGGCTACGGGGTCGGCAAGCGGATGAGCATCAAAGCCACCCGCGCCTGCGTCAACGCCATCCTCGACGGCAGCATCAACAACAGCGAGTTCGAGGAAACCCGCTGGTTCCGGCTGCAGATTCCCAAGGCCCTGACCGGGGTCGACTCTGCTCTGCTCAATCCCCGCAATGCCTGGGCGGATAAGGAGCAATTCGACGCCACCGCCAACAAGCTGGCCGGGATGTTTATCGAGAACTTCAAGAAGTACGTGAAAAACGGTGACGATTTCGACTTCACCAAAGCCGGTCCGAGGATGTAAGAGACCGCGATCGCAAACCAAAAGGGCGATCCCGCAAGGGGTCGCCCTTTTTGCGTTGGGGAACATCGGCTCGGCGGAGGCGTCCCGGGCAGATGCAATACCACCGGCCTCTGTTATTCTTTCAGCAATTAGTTGCAGTTGTCAGGCCCCGGGCACTTCCTGCCAAACAATCCACGCTGGTCCAGGATGCAAGCGCTGAAAACCCCATTTCGGACATCGGTTCAAGGAGGACTCGGCATGAGCAAGAGCGGCACCTTTGCAAGCAGTTACGGCCTTGAAAACCACGGCATCCACAACGCCAACAGCGTTCACTGGAACCTCTCCACCCCCGCCCTGGTGGAGGAGGCGGTGCGGCGCAGCGAGGGGCATATCTCCCACCTCGGCCCCCTGGTGGTGCGGACCGGACATCATACCGGCCGCTCGCCACACGATCGGTTCATCGTCCAGGAAGGCGAGAGCGTCGACCAGGTCTGGTGGGGAAAAGTCAACAAGCCGATTGCCCCGGTCCGCTTCGACCGACTCTACAACAAGCTGCTGGCCTTTCTGCAGGGCAAGGATCTGTTCGTTCAGGACTGCCATGCCGGCGCCGACCCCCACTACCGCCTGCCGGTTCGGGTAATTACCACCCACGCCTGGCACAGCCTGTTCGCCCGCAACATGTTCATCCAGGCTCCTCGCGAAGAGCTGGGCAACTTCGTTCCCGAATTCACCATCATCAACGCTCCGCGCTTCCATGCCGACCCCGAGACGGACGGGACCCGCAGCGAGTGCTTCATCGTCATCAACTTCGAGAAGAAAGCGGTGATCATCGGCGGTACCTCCTATGCCGGCGAGAACAAGAAGAGCATCTTTTCGGTGCTCAACTACCTGCTTCCGCAAAAAGGGGTGCTTTCCATGCACTGCAGCGCCAACGTCGGCAAGCAGGGGGACGTTGCCCTGTTCTTCGGTCTCTCGGGAACCGGCAAAACCACCCTCTCGGCCGACCCGAACCGGGCCCTGATCGGTGATGACGAGCACGGCTGGTCGGATCGCGGCGTGTTCAACTTCGAGGGGGGCTGCTACGCCAAGGTGATCAAGCTCTCCGCCGAGGCCGAACCGGAGATCTACGAATGCACCCGCCGGTTCGGCACCGTTCTGGAAAACGTGGCGATGGACTACGCCTCCCGGCGCATTGACCTGGACGACGATTCGCTCACCGAGAACACCCGCGCCTCCTATCCCCTGACCCACATCCCCAACATCGTCCCGGAGGGGATGGCCGGGCACCCGGCCAACATCGTCATGCTCACCGCCGATGCCTTCGGGGTCATGCCGCCCATCGCCAGGCTGACGCCCGAGCAGGCCATGTACCACTTCATTTCCGGCTATACGGCCAAGCTGGCCGGCACCGAGCGGGGCGTGAGCGAGCCGCAACCGGCCTTTTCCGCCTGTTTCGGTGCCCCTTTCATGGCCCTGCACCCCTCGGTCTACGGAAACCTGCTCAAGGAAAAGATCGCCCGGCATCAGGTCGCCTGCTGGCTGGTCAATACCGGCTGGACCGGCGGCCCCTACGGCGTCGGTTCACGCCTGAAGATCAGCCATACCCGGGCGATGGTCAATGCCGCTCTCGAGGGGCGCCTGGCCGAGGTCGGGTACGAGACCGACCCGGTTTTCGGCCTGTCCATTCCCAAGCGTTGTCCCGAGGTTCCCGCCGAAGTTCTCAACCCCCGCAACACCTGGCGCGACCAGACGGCTTACGACGAAAAAGCGCGGGAGCTGGCCCAGGCCTTTCGCCGGAACTTCACTGAATACGCCGATGCGGTGACCAGGGAGGTTCAGGCCGCAGGACCGCCCGAGCCGTGACGCTGGTCCCGGGGGATGAGAACCGCAGGGCGAACCGGCTCCACCGACGGTTCGCCCTTGAATTTGGTTTGGCCTTATAATGCCCGGGCATTTGCGTAGAGAATGGATTTCTGGGAGAATTAATGAAATGAAAAATCCGCCCTTCGACTGGAACCGCAAGTGGCTGTCCAAGCAGGCAGAGCCGCTATCCCCCGATACCTGGCTGATCAAGGTGCTGCCTCTGCTGCCGCAGGGGCCGGTGCTCGACCTGGCCTGCGGCCAGGGACGCAATGCCCTGTTTCTCGCCGAGCAGGGTTTTGCGGTGACCGCCGTCGACCTTTCCGGGGTCGCCTTGGAGCGTCTGCGTGAGGAGGCCGAACGGCGCCGCCTCGAACTGACCCTGCGCCAGCTCGACCTGGAGACTCTACCCAGCCTGGGGCGAGCCTCATTTGCCGCGGTGATCGATTTCTTTTTTCTCCAGCGATCGTTGTTTCCGGCCATCAAAGAGGCGCTCCAGCCCGGTGGCGTGGCGGTGGTGCGCACTTTCAGCCGGGCCGGCGATTTTCCCGGCGGGCTGCAGAATCCCGACTTTGTCCTGGAGCGGGGGGAGTTGCCGGAGCTTTTTCGCGGCTGGGACGTCCTGCTTCACGAGGAGGGGCTGGAGCCTTCCCGCAAAGGGGGCGGGCTGGCCGGCATCGTTGTCCGCAAGCCCCTGTCCTGAAGGTGTTTCTTCCATGTGTCTGATCCTTTTTGCCACCGACCGTCACGCCAACTACCCTCTGGTGCTGGCGGCCAATCGCGACGAATTCTATCGCCGGCCGACGGCTCCGGCAGGGTTCTGGGCCGCGGCCCCCCAGGTTCTGGCCGGCCGCGATCTACAGGGGGGCGGAACCTGGCTGGGGGTCACCCGGGGCGGACGATTGGCGGCGGTGACCAATTTCCGCGATCCGGCCGAGTGGGGGCAGGCGCGGCGGTCCCGGGGGTGGCTAACCCGGGATTTCCTCCTTGGCGACCGGGAGCCGGAAGCCTACCTGAGGCAGGTGGCCCGGGACGCGCAAAGGTATAAAGGGTTCAACCTGCTGGTCGGGATCGGCGCCGATCTCTGGTATTTTTCCAATCGCGAGGGGATCGTCCGCAGGCTGCGGGGCGGCCTGCACGGGCTGAGCAATCACCTGCTCGACACCGCCTGGCCCAAGGTCAGCGGCGGCCTGACCGACCTCGGGCGGCTGCTGGCGCAGGATCAGCCCCCCTCGCCCGCAGGGCTGCTTGAGATTCTGGCCGACACCTCCAGGCCGAGCGATGCCCGATTGCCCGACACCGGGGTCGGGCTGGACCTGGAGCGGACCCTGTCTTCGCGGTTCATTGTCAGCCCGGAGTACGGCACCCGCTGTTCCACGGCTCTGCTGCTGGCTCGAACCGGCGAGCTAACCTTCGTCGAGCGCAACTTCGGACCTGATCGCTCCGACCCGACCGAGCGCCGGATCGAGTTTTCCATCGATTCCGGGTGAAGCGGGGTTGGCATTGAGCCCGGCCACCGCAGCAGGCCCTGCTCAAGAAGGGCCGGGCGGGGTGGCGCCGACCGGCTTCTGGGCCGTCGCTTCGCGCCCCCTGAGCCGGCCCGGCGGCCCCGTTTCCCTGCTGGACTTTCGGGTGGGGTTTTTGTATGGTTTCACAATCGGCAGGCCTTTCTGGTCTGTTCATGAAAGCTCAATTTCCAGCGGAGGATCTCTTGGAACAACCGCAAGAAAAAAATGAACTCCAGATTCCCGAGGAACTTCCCCTGCTTCCGGTGCGGGATGTGGTGATTTTCCCGTATATGATCATCCCGCTGTTCGTGGGTCGCGAAAAATCGATTGCCGCCGTCGATGCGGCCCTGGCGGGGGACCGACTGATCTTCCTGGCGACCCAGAAGGAGATGGGCAAGGAGGATCCGGAGCCCGAAGATATCTACGCCGTCGGCACCGTGGCGATGATCATGCGCATGCTCAAGCTCCCCGACGGCCGGGTCAAGGTGCTGGTCCAGGGCCTGGCCAAGGGGCGCCTGATCGACTTCGTGGACAAGGACCCCTATTTCACCGTTCAGGTGGAGCGCAGCCTTGAGCCGCGGGTCACCGAGCTCACCCTGGAAACCGAGGCCCTGATGCGCACGGTGCGCGATCAACTCGCCCAGATTATGAACATGGGCAAAAGTTTCCCACCCGAGGTGCTGGTGGTCCTGGAGAATATCGAGGACCCGGGCAGCCTGGCCGATCTGGTGGCCAGCAACCTCGGCCTCAAGGTCAGTCAGGCCCAGGAACTGATCGAGGTCCTCGACCCGGTGGACCGGCTGCGCCAGGTCAAGGACGTCCTGGTCAAGGAGCTGGAGCTACTGGCGGTGCAGAACCGCATCCAGAGTCAGGCCAAGGAAGAGATGGGCAAGACCCAGCGCGAATATTTCCTGCGCGAGCAGCTGCGCGCCATCCAGGCGGAACTCGGCGAAACCGACGTGCGCGCCGAAGACGTGGCCGAGCTGCGCGAAAAGCTGGAAGCCGCCGGTTTGCCCGAGGAAGCCAAGGCCGAGGCCGAGAAACAGCTGCGCCGGCTCGAGACCATGCATCCCGAGGCGGCCGAATACTCGATGCTGCGCACCTTTCTCGACTGGATGGTGGATCTGCCCTGGAGCAAGTCGACCCGCGACAATCTCGACATCAAGAAGGCCCGCAAGGTTCTCGACGAGGACCACTACAACCTGGAAAAGGTCAAGGAGCGGATCCTCGAGTTTCTCGCCGTGCGCAAGCTGAAAAAAGAACTCAAGGGGCCGGTCCTCTGCTTCGTCGGCCCCCCGGGGGTCGGCAAGACCAGCCTCGGCAAGTCCATCGCCCGGGCCCTGGGGCGCAAGTTCGTGCGCATCTCCCTGGGAGGGGTGCGCGACGAGGCCGAGATTCGCGGCCATCGGCGAACCTATGTGGGGGCGTTGCCGGGGCGCATCATCCAGGGGCTCAAGCAGGCCGGGACCAACAACCCCGTGTTCATGCTCGATGAGCTCGACAAGATCGGCGCCGACTTCCGCGGCGATCCCTCGGCCGCGCTGCTGGAGTTGCTCGATCCGGAGCAGAACCACGCCTTCAGCGACCATTACATCAATCTGCCCTTCGACCTGTCCAACGTGCTTTTTATCGCCACCGCCAACATCATGGACCCGGTCCCCTCGGCCCTCAAGGATCGCCTGGAGGTAATCCGCCTGTCGGGGTACTCCTCCGAGGAGAAGCTCTCCATCGCCGAGCGCTATCTGATTCCCCGGCAGCGCAAGGCCAACGGGCTCAAGCAGAGCGATGTGCGCTTCTCCAGCAACGCCGTGCTCAAACTGATCACCGAATATACCGCCGAGGCGGGGCTGCGCAACCTGGAGCGGGAGCTGGGCAGCATCTGCCGCAAGGTGGCCCGGCGCTTCGCCGAGGGCAAGAAAAAACCGGTCCTGGTCACCGAAACGGCGGTCCCCGGGTTCCTCGGGCCGCCGACCTTCCTGCCCGAGGAAGAGCGGCGGGAGAACGAAGCCGGGGTCGCCACCGGCCTGGCCTGGACCGAAGTCGGCGGCGAAATCCTCCATGTCGAGGTCAACACCATGAAGGGCAAGGGCAACCTGACCCTGACCGGCCATCTGGGCGACGTCATGAAGGAAAGCGCCCAGGCGGCCCTCTCCTACGCCAGGGCCAACGCCGCCAAGCTCGGCATCGACCCCGACTTTTTCGAAAGCCACGACCTGCACGTGCATGTCCCGGCCGGCGCCATCCCCAAGGACGGACCCAGCGCCGGGGTGACCATGGCCACGGCGCTGATTTCGGCCATTTCCAGCCGCAAGGTGAGCAAGGACGTGGCCATGACCGGTGAAATCACCCTGCGCGGCAAGGTGCTGCCGATCGGCGGTCTCAAAGAAAAAGTGCTGGCCGCGGTGCGGGCTCATATTCCCCAGATCATCATCCCCCACCGCAACGAAAAAGACCTCGAGGAGATCCCCCGGCACCTGCGCAAGAAAATCACCTTTACCCTGGCGCAGAGCATGGACGAGGTTCTCAAGGCCGCTCTGGAAGAGCCGAAATGACCCTTTCCGGGCTCGGTGAATTCGGCTTCATCCGGCGCATCCGGCAGGCGGTGAGCGACGGCGCCGGGGTGCGGCTCGGCATCGGCGACGACTGCGCCGCCGTGCAGATGCCGGCCGGCGAGCTGCTGCTGACCACCACCGACCTGCTCATCGAGCAGGTTCATTTTCGCCGCGAGTGGACCGATCTGAAAAGCCTGGGACGCAAAAGCGTGGCGGTCAACGTCAGCGACATTGCCGCCATGGGGGGAACCCCCCGCCATTTGTTTCTCGGCCTGGGCCTGCCGGCCGATGCCGATCTCGGCGAGCTGGATCACTTCGTGGCCGGTTTTCTCGAAGCCGCCGGCGAATACGGAGCATCCCTCGCCGGGGGGGACACCTGCCGCTCGCCGGGGCCGTTGATGATTTCGGTCACCGCCCAAGGCTCGGTCCCTGAATCCCGGCTGGTGCGCCGCGGCGGGGCGGGCCCCGGCGATGCCATCTACGTTTCAGGCACCCTGGGCGACAGTGCCCTGGGCCTCGCCCGGCTGCAGGCGGGCGAGGCGGTCGATCCTTTTCTGGTCCGTCGCCACCACGACCCGACCGCCCGCGTCGAGCTGGGTCGGGCTCTGGCCAAGGCCGGCATCCCCAGCGCCATGATCGATCTCTCCGACGGCCTGCTGGCCGATCTGGGGCATATCCTCGAGGCTTCCGATGCCGGCGCCCGGATCGAGCTCGAAGCACTCCCTTTATCCGAAGCGTTTCGCGAGGCCCTGGCCGACGAGCCCGGGCTGATCGATCTGGCGCTGGCCGGCGGCGAGGACTACGAGTTGCTCTTTACCGTTCCCGCCGGCGAGGAGCCGGCCCTGGCCCGCCTTGCCGCCTCCCTGGCCCTGCCCCTCAGCCGGCTGGGGCAGATCACCCCGCCAGATGACGGCCTGCGGGTCAAGGATGGTCACGGCTGGGATTACCGGCCCGCCCGCCGCGGTTTCAACCATTTCGCCGCCGGGGACTGAATCGCCCGCTCCCCGGCCGATTTTTTCAAGCCGGTCACAGGTTTTGGACCAATGTTTGCTTGTTGTGCATCGGAGGAATCGCTTGACCAAACAGGTGCCTGACAAAGAGCGGGCCACGCCCTTCGTGGGGAGCGAGTTTTCCGACGAGGATTTTGCCGAGGTGCGCCGCATCCTGCTGGACAAGCTCGGTTTCGATCTGGGGATGTACAAAGATCGCTGCATCCGGCGGCGGATCGCCAAGCGGGTTCGCGCCCTGGGGTTCGCCGATGCCGGCTCCTACCTGGAGGTATTGCGGCGGGACGATGACGAGGTGGACGCCCTGATGACCGCCTTGACCATCCACGTCTCCCAGTTTTTTCGTAACCCGAGCACCTTTGACGCGCTCGAGACCAGGATCCTGCCGGAACTCATCCAGCGGTCCCGGGACGCCGGCCGCCGCGAGGTCCGGCTGTGGAGCGTCGGCTGTTCCAGCGGCGAAGAGCCCTATTCGCTGGCCCTGGTGATCGATCGGCTGGCACCCCGATCGGTGCATGTCTCGATCCTCGGCACCGATCTCAGCCCGGCGATCCTCGAGCGGGCCAGGAAGGCGGTCTACGACCCCCATCGACTCACCGAGGTGCCGGAGGTGCTGCTGGAAAAATACTTCAAGGCGCAGGGGCGAGACTACCGGATCGACCCGCGGATCAAGGCGATGGTGCGATTCCAGATCCACAACGTTCTGACCGCCGTCGAGTACCCCAAGGCCGATCTGATCCTGTGCCGGAATGTTCTGATCTACTTCTCCCGCGCGGAACAGGAGAAGATCCTGACGGGGTTCGCCGATGCCCTGCCCGCCGGCGGAGTCCTGGTGCTGGGCCGGGCCGAAACCCTGCTCGGCGAGGTCCGCCGGCGATTTAAAATCGAAGACCCGGACGAACGCATTTACCGGCGTCTCTAGGCGGAAAACCACCTAGCACTCAGGGTGCGTGAGTTCATTTTTGTGAAAAAGGCCTTTGCCCAAAGGAGCGGAACGATGCGCGTAGAAATCAGCTACAAGTTCATCATGGGGTTCATCATCGTGGTGGGCTCCATTGTGCTGGTCAACCTGGTGGTCCCCTACCTGGGCATCCCCGAGCAGTGGCAACAGCTCTTCTCGGTGGGGTTCGCCATCCTGGTCGGCCTTTTGCTCGGCTGGTTTTTTTCCAAGGCCTTCACCGCTAACATCCGGGTGCTCACCGAATCCGCCGAGCGGCTGAGCCGGGGCGACCTGTCCCAGCCGGTGCGGTTGCACAGCACCGCCCTGCCCGATGAAACATCGGATCTGGCCAACTCGCTTAACCAGGTTGTGGAAAGCCTGCGGGGATTGGTCGGAAAGATCCGCTCCTCCTCGATCAAGGTGGCGGAATCGGCCCAGAATCTCTCTTCCACCTCCCAGGAGATGACCGCCTCCTCCAACGAGATGGCCAACACCGTCGAGCAGATCAGTCGCGGTGCCGAAACCCAGGCCGAGATGGTGGAGAAATCCTCCCGGCTGATCAAGGAGATGGCCATGTCGGTCGACCTGATCGCCGCCTCGGCCAAGAAGGTCTCTGCCTCGGCCAGCGCCACGGCCGGTACCGCCCAGCGCGGCGGCGAAATGGCCCGCACCGCCATGCAGAAAATGAAACAGGTGCTGGCGGATGTGGAGCAGAACGGTAAGCAGATGGCCGCCTTCGGGGTGCAGGTGCAGAAGATCGGCAAAATTGTCGAGGTGATCACCGGCATTGCCGGCAAAACCAATCTGCTGGCGCTCAATGCCACCATCGAAGCGGCTCGGGCCGGAGAGTACGGCCGCGGGTTTGCGGTGGTCGCCGAAGAGATCCGCAAGCTGGCCGATTCGACCGGCCAATCGGCCGGGGAGATCACCGATTTGATCGAGACGATTCGCGAGGAAGGGCAGAAGGTTCAGGCCTCGATGAGCCAGAGCATCCTCGAAATGGATGCCGGCCGCAGCGCGGTCGACACCACCGGCAGCGCCTTCGGGGAAATCATCGAGAACGCCCTGGCCACCCAGACCAAGGCGACCAGCATTGCCGAGTTGGCCGAAAAGCAGACCGAAGGGGCGAGCGGCATGGTTAACGCCATCGACGAGATCTCACGGGTGGTGGCGGACAATGCGGCGGCCACCGAGGAGGTGTCGGCGACCACCCAGCAGCAGTCGGCATCGATGGAGGAGATGGCCCATGCGGCCCAGGATCTCTCGGCGCTGGCCGAGGACCTGCTGGAGGTGGTCAAGCGCTTCGAGCTCGGCAACGGAAAGGATTGAGCGGGACATGGATAAGGTTCTGGTCTTTCGGCTGGGCGCCGAATACTATGGCCTTGAGATCGCCCATATCCAGGAAGTCATCGAATTGCCCCCGCTCCACTACATCCCCAGGGCGGCCGAGCACTTTTTAGGGGCGGTCAATGTCCACGGCAGCATTCTGCCGGTTCTCGACCTGGCTGTTTTTCTCGGTTTCGACAGTCGGCAGCGGGATCACCGGATCATTGTCCTGACCCCCCAAGTCTGCCGGATGGCCCTGGCAGTGACGGCACTGGAGCCGATCGTGCCGCTCAACCGCGACTCCCTGCTGCCGGCCCAGCAGGAGCCGAAGCAGGGATCCTGCATCCGGGCTGTCCTGAATCTCGAGGCCGAAATGATCAACCTGCTGGATACCGAAGGTCTTCTGGCGAGGTTGGAAACTGTCTGATTTCATTCAATGGGAGGGACCGATGGGGCTTAGGGTGCTGATTGTCGACGATGCCCTGTTCATGCGCAACATGCTCAAGGACATACTCGTCAAGGCCGGCTACGAGGTGGTCGGCGAAGCCGGCAACGGTGTCGAGGCCGTCGAACGCTACCGACAGCTGCAGCCGGATCTGGTGACCATGGACATCGTCATGCCCTCGCGCAGCGGTATCGAGGCGCTCAAGGAGATTGTCGCTGAGGACCCGCAGGCCCGGGTGGTCATGTGCAGCGCCCTCGGTCAGGAGTCGCTGATCCTCGAGGCGGTGCAGGCCGGCGCCCAGGATTTCATCGTCAAGCCTTTCAAGGAAGAACGGGTCCTTGAGGTGGTGCGGAGGGTCGCCGGGCAATAGCCGCTCCGGCCTGGCGTCCTCCCTTTCCCGCCTAGGTATAGTCCATGGACATGTCCAAATATCGTGAGATGTTTCTTTCCGAATCGCGGGAACATCTCAAGAGCATGGGCCAGCTGCTGATTGCCCTGGAGAAAAATCCGTCGGACGCCGAGGGGATCGATACCCTGTTCCGCGAAGCCCATTCGGTAAAGGGGATGGCTGCCTCCATGGGCTATGAGCGGACCACCGCCCTGGCGCATCATCTTGAGGACATGATGGACGGTTTCCGCGCGACCGGTTCGGTGCCGGCCGAGGCCGTGGACCGGATGCTCGCGGGGCTGGATCTGCTCGAGGGGCTGATGGAGGATGTGGCCGCGGGGCACCCCGAGCGGGAAGTCGAGCCGTTTATCGGCGGAGCACCGCTGGCCGATGAGGTCATCGCCGAAGCCGCGGATTCGGCGCCGGCTGCAGAACCGGGCCGCCCCGCCGAAATCGAGGTGGTCGTGGAGCTGGCTGCCGATGCCGTGGCCCCGTCGGCCCGCGCCCTCCTGATTCTGCGCGAAGCGCGCAACCTGGGCCGGGTGGTTGCCTGCACTCCGCCGGAAGTGGAACTGCTCAAAGGGGGCGCCGCCCATCGTCTGGTTCTCCGCATGCAGACCGACCATGCCCCGGAGCAGGTGCTGGAGGCCTTCGCCTCCCTGAGCGATGTGATCCGGGTCACCCCCGGCGCGGCCGCGCCCGAAGGGCCAGGCGCGGCGCCGCGCCGCGCCGAGGGGCACCGCACGGTGCGGGTTCGCACCGACCTGCTCGACCGCTTCATCAACCTGACCGGCGAGCTGATCACCAGCCGTTACATGCTGCAGTCCGCCGCCCAGCAGGAGCGCTGGGGCGATATCGATGCCGGCCTCGACCAGCTGGCCCGGTTGGTCACCGATCTGCACCACCATGTGCTGCAGGTGCGCATGACGCCCCTGGAAAGCATCACCGGCAGGCTGCCGCGTCTGGTTCGCGACCTGTGCCGGAAGACCGGCAAGGAGGTCGTTCTGCATCTCGAGGGGGCAGAGATCGAACTCGATCGGGCGATCCTCGAGGTGCTGGCCGATCCCCTGGTCCATCTGGTGCGCAACGCCGTCGATCACGGCATCGAGCGCTCCGGAGAAGTCCGGGTGCGGGCCCTGCGGGAGAAGGATCTGGTGGTTCTGGAAGTGGCGGACAACGGCCGGGGCATGGATCCCCAGGCGATCTGCCGCAAGGCGCTGGAACGCAACCTCATTTCAGCCACCCAGGCCAGAAGCCTGCGGGACCGCGATGCCCTGCAACTGGTCTGTTGCCCCGGTTTTTCCACGGCCGACCAGGTGACCGAGACCTCCGGCCGCGGCGTCGGTATGGACGTGGTCAAGTCGGCGGTGGAGAACCTGGGGGGCACCCTGGACATCCATTCCGAACCGGGGCAGGGAACCCGTTTCACCCTCAAGCTTCCCTTGTCGGTGGCGATCATCCAAATCCTGCTGGTCGAGTCGGAGGGCCGGCTGCTCGGCATCCCGATCACCAAGGTGCTGCGCACCCTGGAGATTACCCGGGAGGAGATCAAGTCCTCGGGCCGTCAGCTGGTATTCCGCCTCGGCGACGCGGTGCTGTCGCTGCTGTCGCTGCGCAAGATCCTGCGTCAGCCCAGCCGCCCCTTCCGGGGGGGGATCCCGATCGTGGTTACCGAAATCCGGGGTCGCCGGGTTGGCTTGGTGGTCGACCGCCTGGTCGGGCAGCGTGAAGTGTTCGTCAAGGCCCTGAGTTTCCCGCTCAACCGTCTGGGTGGGGTCAGCGGCGCCTCGGTGCTGGGCGACGGCAGCGTGGTTTTTATCATCGATCCCCAGTCCATGCTGGAGGAGCGGCCGGTGAGCGTTGCCGCTGAGTCGGCAGGAGAACCCACATGAGATTTACCCAGCTGACCGAGGGCCAGCTCGACGCCCTCAAGGAAATCTGCAATATCGGCATGGGGCATGCGGCCACCGCCCTTTCCCAGATGATCGGCGAAACGGTCCACCTGCAGGTGCCGCGCATCACCATCACCGATATCGCCGAGGTTCCCGACCTGCTCGGCGGCGCCGAAAAGGTCGTGGTGGGGATTACCATGCAGGTGCAGGGCGATGCGCGGGGCAACATCCTGCTGGTCTTCCCTCGGGAGAGCGCCGGTCATCTCCTCGCCCGGCTCCTGCGCGAGACCCGCGGGGAATTTGAAATCGATGAAATCAGCGGCTCGACCCTGAAGGAGGTCGGCAACATTCTCGCCTCGGCCTTCCTCAGCGCCCTCGGCAGTATGCTGACCATGACCCTGATCCCCTCCATCCCCCTGCTCGCCTACGACATGGCCGGGGCGGTGGTGGACAACATTCTCATCGAACTCAGCGAGGCCGGCGACCTGGCGCTGCTGGTGGAGACCGAGTTCTGGGGGAACAACCCAGCGCAGGAACCGATCAGGGGGCATTTTTTGCTGCTGCCCGATCCCCGCACCCTGGACATTGTCCTCAACGCGGTGGGAGGCCAGAGATGACCCCGCAGCACCGGGTGGGCATTTCCGACCTGCGGGTGGAACGGGCCCCGGCGGTTCTGGCCACCTACGGCCTCGGTTCCTGTCTGGGGATCGCCCTCTACGATCCCGAAAACCGCCTCGGCGCTCTGGCCCACACCCTGCTGCCGGCCCCCCGGCCGGGGCGGGACGAGGATCGCCGGAGCAAGTACGTCGATACCGCGATCCGGCTGATGGTCGAGGAACTCTCTGCCCTCGGTGCCGAACCGGCGCGGTTGTGGGCCAAGATCATCGGCGGCGCCAACATGTTCGAATCGCTTCACCCGAGCGCCGCGGACGGGGTCGGCGCCCGAAATACCCGCCGCGCCAGAGCGACCCTTGCCGAGCTGGGGATTCCCCTGTTGGCCGAGGAGGTTGGCGGCAACCACGGGCGGACGGTCTTTTTCGATCTGGTCACCGGCGAGGTGAAAGTCCGTTCCGTGCGCGGCGGCGAAAAGGTTATCACTCTTTGAACGTAATTTTGCTTGCCAGGAGGATGTCATGAAAAGGCTTTTGATGCTGGCCCTTGCCGCGGTCCTTGCGCTGCCGGGGGTGCTGCTGGCCAAGGACGGCGATCCCGTCGGCCTGAGCGAGGTGGTCAAGGCCCTGGAGTCGCCCTTTCAGACCGCGACCGCGCCCGAGGAGTCGATCACCGATTTTGAGGCCGATTTTTTCCAGGAATCGCGCATCGCCTCCCTCGACCGGGTGCAGCGCGGCCGTGGCCGGGTGTCGGTGAAGTTCAACCGTGACCGGGGCGACCGGGTCCCCCTGTCGCTGTTTCGCTGGGAATACAGCCAGCCGACCACCCAGGAAATCGTCTCCGACGGCAGTACCATCTGGGTCTACCTGCCTGAAAACAAGCAGGTGATCCGCTCCGAGATCGATTTTACCACCCAGGCCCGCTCCGACGACCCGGTCACCTTCCTGACCGGTCTGGGCAATCTTTCGCGGGATTTCCTGATCACCTGGGCCCGGCCCAATCGGGACGTCACCGGCAATTACGTGCTGGAGCTGCGCCCCCGGCGGCCCTCGGCGATGATCCAGAACCTCCAGGTGGTGGTGGACCAAAACGCCGTCTTGGGGTTTGCCCCCAAGGGGGGCGGGACCAAAATCTTTCCGATCCTGTCCACCGCCGTCCAGGATCCCAACGGCAACAGCACCATCATCGAGTTCAGCAATGTCCGGGTCAACCGGGGCCTGTCCGACCGCCGGTTCGAATTTGTCCTGCCGGCCGACGTGGAGGTCCTGCAACCCACCGGCGCCGAAATGGGCTTTTAACCAGGCCGCGAGCCGGCCGCAGCCGGCCACGAGCGGATCATGCCGCCCCGGATTGGGACTTCCCATCCGGGGTGGTTTTGTGCTATAAGTCTTTGATTCGGTGGGGTTCTTCAGCCCGGCCAGCAGATTTTCATCAGAGGGAGGAACACCGATGCCAAGTTTTGACATAGTATCCAAGGTTGATCTGCAGGAAGTGGATAATGCGGTCAATCAGGCCCGCAAGGAGATTGAGCAGCGCTACGATTTCAAGGGGACGCACAACGAGATCGAGCTCGAGAAGGAGGCCATCGTGATTCTGGCGGCCGACGATTACAAGCTCGATGCGGTGGTGGACATCCTCAAGGGCAAGCTGGTTCGCCGCCAGGTTTCTCCCAAGTGCCTCGATTTCGGCAAAAAAGAGCCGGCCTCGGGGGGCGCGGTTCGCCAACGGGTCGGGATCGTCCAGGGGATCTCCAAGGAAAAGGGCAAGGAGCTGGTCAAGATCATCAAGGATTCCAAGCTCAAGGTCCAGGCCCAGATCATGGAGGACCAGGTCCGGGTCACCGGCAAGAAGATCGACGATCTGCAGGAGGTCATCCAACTGCTCAAGGGCAAGGACCTCGACGTGGAGCTGCAGTTCGTCAACATGCGCTCGTAAAAAAGCGGTGAGGGGTGAGGTGAGAGGAGTTATTTTTTTCACCTTACCCCTCACTCCTTACCCCTCACCCCTTCTTTAGGTAGGAAGAAACGGACTTGAAAAAGCAGAAAGTTGCACTGGTCAGCCTGGGCTGCCCGAAAAATCTGGTCGATGCCGAGGTGATGCTGGGACATCTGCCGGCCGAGCGTTTCGAAATCGTCACCGATGAGGCCACCGCCGATATCATCATCGTCAATACCTGCTCCTTCATCAAGGAGGCCAAGGAGGAGTCGGTGGAGACCATCCTCGAGGTGGCGGACTTCAAGAAAACCGGCAACTGCCGCCTGCTGGCGGTCAGCGGCTGCCTGCCGCAGCGCTATCGGGACGAACTGGCCAAGGAGCTGCCCGAGGTCGACCTGTTCATGGGCACCGGCGACGCGCCGCGCATCGTCGAGCTGCTCGATGCCGGTCTGGGCGGCAAGGCGCTGCCGCTGGCGGTGGGGATGGCTGAATATCTCTACGACCATACCACCCCGCGGGTCAAGTCGTCCCCCTTCTACTCCACCTACGTCAAGATTGCCGAAGGATGCGCCAACCACTGCTCCTATTGCATCATCCCCCAGCTGCGCGGCACGCTGCGCTCGCGCAGCATCGAGTCGGTGGCGAGCGAGGTGCGGCGCCTGGTGGCGGACGGGGTCAAGGAAATCAACCTGATCGCCCAGGACGTGACCGCCTTCGGCCTCGATCGCGACGACGGCGCCCGCCTCGAGGATCTGCTGCGGGAGCTGGTCAAGATCGAGGATCTGCAGTGGCTTCGCCTGCTCTACGCCTATCCCGACGGGATCAGCGACGAGCTGATCGAACTGATGGCCAGCGAGGAGAAGATCTGCAACTACCTCGATATTCCGCTGCAGCATGTGGACGACACCATTCTGGCGATGATGAACCGACGAGTCGACCAGGCCGCCATCCGCGATCTGCTGGCCCGGCTCCGCACCCGCATCCCCGGCGTCACCCTGCGCACCTCGTTCATCGTCGGCTTTCCCGGCGAAACCGAAGCCCAGTTCGAAGCCGTCCTCGAGTTCATCAACGAGGGGCACTTCGAGCGGGTCGGGGTGTTCCGCTATTCCCGCGAGGAGGGGACGGCGGCGGCCGCCCTGGAGAACCAGATTCCCGAACGGGTCAAGAAGAGCCGCTATCAGAAGCTGATGAAAGCCCAGAAACGGGTTTCCTTCCGCAAGAACCGGGAACTGGTGGGGCGCATCGAGCCGGTGCTGGTCGAGGGCTACAGCGAGGAGACCGATTTGCTGCTGCGCGGCCGCAGCATCCGCCAGGCTCCCGATGTCGACGGCCAGGTGTACATCACCGCGGGCCAGGCCAATATCGGGGATGTGGTATCGCTGCGCATCACCGACTCTTCGGACTATGACCTGATCGGCGAGATCGCCGAGCCCTGACAGCGTTTGAACCGCCGGGGCCGGCCCGAGCCGGCCCCTTCCCGATCGCTTCCCGGATTGCCCTGCTGCCCTGCTCCTGCTGCCGCCCGCCGGAGGACCTGCCTTGCCCTTTAACCGCCCGGTCATTATCGTCATTCTGCTGATCGTTCTGGCCCTGTTTTCCCTGCAGCGCTGCAGGGGCGAAGAGGGGGGCGAGGTCCGCCGCAGCCGGATCATCATGGGGACGGTGGTGGAGATCACCGCCCTCGGCCCCGATCCCGCCCGGCTCGATGCCGCGGTGAGCGCCGCCTTTGACGAGATGGCGCGGATCGAAACTCTCATGTCCCCTCATGTCGTCGGCAGCGACATCGCCCGGCTCGCGCCGCCGGTATCCGAGGCGGTGGTCGCTCCGGAAACGGCGGCGGTGATCGCCCTCGGCCTGCAGGTGGCCGAAGCCAGCGGCGGTGCCTTCGACATGGCCCTGGGCGGCCTCAAGGCGTTGTGGGCCATCGAGACCGACCAGCCCCGGGTGCCCGAAGCCGAACAGCTGCGCACGGCGCTGGCCGATACCGGGCCGGGCGCCCTGCGCCTGGACGGGACCCGGGTCGTCAAGGCCGCACCGGGGCTGGCCGTGGACCTGGGCGGCATTGCCAAGGGATACGCCATCGATCGGGCGGTGGCGATCCTGGCCGAGGCGGGCATTGCCCGGGCCTCGGTCAACGCCGGCGGCGATCTGCGCCTGCTCGGCGACCGCGGCGACCGGCCCTGGCGGGTCGGCATCCAGCACCCCCGGAAGTCCGGAGCGGTGCTCGCCACTCTGGAGATGGCCGATACGGCGATCGTGACCTCCGGGGACTATGAACGCTATTTCGAGCAGGGCGCAACCCGTTACCACCATCTCTTCGACCCGGCGACCGGCTACCCGGCCCGGCTCAGCCAGAGTGTCACCCTGGTGGCCGCCAACGCCGCCCTGGCCGATGCCCTGGCGACCGCGGTCTTCGTTCTCGGCCCCGAGCGGGGCCTGGCCCTGCTGGAGCAGTTCCCGGGTGCCGAGGGGGTGGTGATCGACGCCCAGGGGACGGCCCATGTCTCGGCAGGGCTCAAGGAGCGGGTCCAGTGGCGCTGAAAGCCCTGCTGCGGCGGATGACGATCCTGGACCGGGTGATCGTCCTGGCGCTGCTGCTCGGGGCGATGGCCGGCATGCTGCTCACCGACCTCGGTGCCAGGGGGGAGCGGGTGGTGGTGGAGCGGGCGGGGCGGGTGATCTTCACCGCCCCCCTGGCCGAGGAGCGCACCGCCACCCTCGACGGTCCTCTGGGCCCGACGGTGGTGGCGATTCACGGCGGCCGGGTCTGCGTTCTCGAATCGCCCTGTCCGCTCAAGGTCTGCATCGGCATGGGCGAGATCGCCCGCGATGGGGAGCTGCTGGCCTGCGTCCCCAATCATCTGCTGGTGCGTATCGAGGGGCGCTCTGCCCAGGGAGAGGGGTATGACCTCATCAGCCGTTGACCCCGGCGAGCTGGAGCGGGTGCGCCGGCGCATCTTTCTCGCTCTGTTCACCGCCCTGGCGGTCGCCCTGCACACCCTCGAGGCGCTGTTTCCTTCGCCGGTTCCCTGGTTTCGCCTCGGCTTCGCCAATATCCTCGCCCTGGCCGCCCTGTTTCTCTACGGCGGCCGAGCCGCCTGGGTCGTCAACCTTGGGCGGGTCGGGGTCGGTTCGCTGGTGCTCGGCAACCTGTTTTCACCCGGGTTTCTGCTTTCACTCTCCGGCGGGGTGCTGGCAACCGCCCTGATGACCGGCGCCCGCTCGCTGTTCGGACGGCTGGTCGGGCCGGTGGGGGTCTCGGTGCTGGGGGCCGCCGGCCACGCCGTCGGCCAGGTGCTGGTGGCCTGGCTGCTGTTGGTGCGCCACGACGGCCTCTGGCAGATGTTCCCCTTCTTTCTGCTGTTCGCCCTCGGCACCGGTGTCGCCAACGGGGTGGCCGCCGAGTTGCTGCTCGACCTGCTGCGCGGCCACCCGGCGTTTGCCGGGAAGGAGCAAGGCGCGAGGAGCGAAGAGCCGGGATAACGGCGCTCTGCCCGAACCTTGGACCGCGAACCGCGGACCCGTAGACTGAAGCCGTGAAAAATCTCATCTCCCTCATCCCCTATCTGTGGCGCTACCGGAAGCTGCTGTGGATCGGCCTGGCCTGGCTGGCGGTGACCGCCGCCCTGGCGTTGGCCATCCCCTGGATGCTCAAGGTCGGGGTGGATGCCCTCGCTGCGGAACGCTACGGCGATATCGCTCGCTATGCCGGGATCCTGGCCCTGGCCGCCCTGGTGCGGGGCATCACCCGGATCTTTTCGCGGCAGAAATATCTGCACACCGCCCGCCGGGTGGAAATCGACCTGCGCCGTGACCTGCTGGAGCGTCTGCTCGATCAGCCGGCCCCGTTTTTCGACCGGCACCGCACCGGCGATCTGCTCAGCCGCTTCACCAACGACCTGGCCAACGTCCGGATGCTCGCCGGGTTCGGGCTTCTGACCCTGCTCAACACCGGTCTGATCTACCTGTCCACGCTGGTGGTGCTGCTGGTCATCTCCCCCTCGCTGACCCTGGTGGCGCTGATCCCCTATCCGCTGATGCTGCTGCTGGTCAAGTACCTGAGCCGCCATCTGCTGCAGCATTCGACCCTGGTCCAGGAAGGGGTGGGCAAGGTCAGCGAAGCGGTTGAGGAGGGGGTCTCGGGCCAGGCGGTGATTCGCGCCTACGACCTGCACGGGGCGCGGACCCGGGCCTTCGACCGTCTCAACGAGGAGTACCTGGAGCGTAATCTGGTGCTGGCGCGGCTGCGGGCCCTGATCCTGCCGGTGATGACCCTGGTCGGTCCCCTGGGGACCCTGCTGGTGATCTATTTCGGCGGCAGCCGGGTCGCCGGCGGCACCTTGACCCTCGGCGAACTGGTGGCCTTCAACGCCTACCTGATGCAACTGGCCTGGCCCACCCTGTTGCTCGGCTGGGTTCTCACCCTGCTGCAGCGCGCAGCCGCGAGCATGGAGCGGCTTAACACTCTGCTCGATCTGCCGGTCTCGCCGGCTCCGGCGGAACCGGCAGGCCATTTGGCGAGTCCGCCGACGGTGAGGGTGCACGGTCTGAACTTCACCTATGGCGAGAAGTCGGTGCTGCACGATCTGCATCTGGAGGTTCCCGCCGGCGCCCTGGTCGGGGTGACCGGCCCCACCGCGGCGGGCAAAAGCACCCTGCTGCGCCTGCTGGCGAACCTCTATCCGGCCCCGCCCGGGACGGTGTTCATCGATGGCGAGGATCTGGCCCGGGCGAACGGTCACCGCCATCGTGGGCGGCTGGCGGCCGTGCCCCAGGAAGGGCGACTGTTTTCCGGAACGGTACGGGAGAACCTCCTGTACGCGGTCCCCGAAGCGGACGAGGTCCGTTTGGCCGTAGTCGCGCGCGAGGTCCGTCTCGATCAGGAGATTGCGGCGTTCGCCGACGGATTCGACACCCGGGTGGGGGAAGGGGGGCTGAGCCTCTCGGGCGGCCAGCGTCAGCGGGTGAGCCTGGGGCGGGCCCTGGCCCGGGGCGGCATGCTGTGGCTGCTGGATGATCCCTTCAGCCATCTCGACGCCGCTACCGCCCAGGCGATCTGGAAAAAATTGCGGCCCCTGCTCGCCGGTCGGACGGTCTTTCTGGTCTCCGGCCGGGTTTCGCTGCTGAGCGCCGTCGACCGGATCCTGGTGCTGGAGGGGGGGCGCCTGGTGCAGCAGGGGACCCACGACCAGCTGTTGCGACAGGGCGGACTCTATGCCCGGCTGGTGGCGCGGGAGCGGCTGGAGGCGGAGATGGACGGGTTTTCCGATCCGCTGGAGCTCAGGAGCTAGAAGCGCATGCGAGACGGTTACCACGACAGCGACGAGATTGCCGGCCGGCACCTTGACTGGCGGCTTTACCTGCGGTTTCTCGGGCTGCTGAGCCCCTACCGGGGCCGGGCGGTCCTGGCCCTGGCGCTTCTGCCCCTGGTGGCGGGCGCCAAACTGGTGCAGCCCTATCTGCTCAAGGTGGCGATCGACGAGTATATCGTACCGGGCGACCTAGGCGGGCTCGGGCTGGTGGCGATGCTGTTTTTCGCGGCGCTGATCGGCGAGAGCCTGCTGCTTTTCGGCCAGGCCTACCTGGTGCAGTCGGTGGGGCAGCGGGTCATGGCCGCGCTGCGCCGGGACGGGTTCCGCCGGATGCTGCGGCTGCCGGTGGCCTTTTTCGACCGGCACCCCTCGGGGCGTCTGGTCACCCGCCTGACCAGCGACGTGGAGAATGTCGGCGAGCTCTTCGGCTCGGGGGTGGTGGCGGCCTTGGGGGACATCCTGACCCTGGTCGGCATCGTCTCGGTCATGCTCTGGATGGATGCGGGGCTGTCGCTGGTCGCCTTTTCGGTGATCCCCCCGCTGCTGCTGACCCTGCTGCTGTTTCGCCGCCATATGCGCGGGGCCATGCGACGGGTGCGGGCGCGGGTGGCCGGCCTCAACGCCTTCGTCGCCGAGCGCATCGCCGGCATCGACGAGGTACGCCTGTTCGGCCAGGAGGGGCGGACCCTGGACGAATTCGAGGTCATGCAGCAGGACTATTTCCGCAGTACCCTGCGGGTGATCAACTGGGATGCCGCGCTTTACGCGGTGGTCGAAGCCCTCGGCGCCCTGGCCGTCGCCGGTATCCTCTGGAAAGGGGGCGGGGGGGTGATCGCCGGAACGGCCTCCTTCGGGACCCTGGTGGCCTTCATCGAGTATGTGCAGAAATTTTTCGCCCCGCTGCGGGACCTGTCGGCCAAGTACTCGGTGATTCAGGCGAGCAACGCCTCGCTGGAGCGGATATTCGAAATGCTCGATCAGCCCTCCGAGCCGGCTGGTCGTCCCCTGGCCGGAGAGCCGCAGGGAGTGCGCCTGGAGAAGGTGGATTTCAGCTATGACGGCAGGACCCGGGTCCTCAAGGGGGTGAACCTGAGCGTAGCGCCCCAAGAGACGGTGGCCCTGGTCGGCGATACCGGCAGCGGCAAAACCACCGTGGCGAGGCTGTTGCTGCGTTTTTACCAGCCCACGGCGGGACGAGTTCTGCTCGGGGACGCCGATCTGGCCGATCTCGATCCGGCCGAGGTGCGGCGGCGGATCGGCTGGGTCTCCCAGGAGCCCTTTCTGTTCGCCGGAACCGTGCGGGAAAACCTCGATCCCGATGGACTGCTCGATACGGGATCCCTGCGGGCGGTTTTGGAGCGCAGCGGCGCCGGCCCGGTGGTGGCGCGACTGGGCGGTCTCGATACCCACCTGAGCGAGCGGGGCCGCAACCTCTCTTCCGGCGAGCGCCAGCTGCTCTGTCTGGCCCGGGCGCTGGTCACCGATCCGCAGCTGCTGATTCTCGACGAAGCCACCAGCCGCCTCGACTCCGATACCGAGGCGGCGGTGAACCGGGGCCTGGAAGCCGCCCGACGCGGCCGCAGCGTGCTGCTCATCGCCCACCGGCTGCGCTCGGCCCGCAGGGCTTCACGGATTCTGGTCATGCGCGCGGGCCGCATCCGCGAGCAGGGGACCCACCAGGAGCTGCTGGCGCAAAACGGCCTGTATGCGAGGATGTGGGAGCTGCAGAGTTTGGGGCTGACTAGCGGCGCGGAGCCGGCTGAGAAGCGCCGGCCTGTCTCCGCCAAGGCCTGATGGCCGATGCCGGGTGGGGGCCGGCATCGGCCAATTTCTGTTATCATGTAGGCTAAACTGATTTTACCGAGGTTTTTCTATGAAATGGCGTCTTGCCCTGCTCCTGTCGGCATCACTGCTGCTGGCCGCCTGTGCCACCTCCCCGCCTGTCCTGCCCGAAGCCCGCCCCCTGGCCCCGCTTGGCAGCGAAGCTTTGCGCCGCCAGCTTTCGGCCCTGCCCGGCGCCGAGATCGGCCCCGACGAACCACTGACCATCCGTTACCCGGGCGAGGTGCTCTTTGCCAAGGGGGCGGCCCTGCCCCTGCCGGGGGGAAGCGAGCTGCTCGATCCCCTGGTCGGGCTGCTGGCCTCCCAGGCCGGAGCGAAGTGGCGGGCGATGGTAAGAGCCGAAGCGGGAGGCCCCGCCGATTACGATGGGGTGCTTGCCCGGCACCGGGCCGCGGTGCTGGAGCGCTATTTTCAGGCCAAGGGGGTCGACGGCCGGCAGGTGGTGTTTCAGGTCGAGGCGGGCGAAGGCCCGCCGCTGGAACTGGTCCGGCAGCCCTGAGAAAGAAGGTGCCGTCCCGGGGCCCCGGACGCTTGAGTTGGCGACGCGAACGGCGAATCAATCAGGGCTCAGCCTTCAAGCAGCGAGGTCAACTCGTCCCGGCAAAAAGCGTAGGCCTGCCGGCAGAATTCGCAGGTGACGATGGTTTCTTCCTCCCGCTCGATCAACTCCCGCAGCTCCTCCTTGCCCAGCCCCTGCAGCATCCGCATCACCTGTTGGCGGTGGCAGTTGCAGCGGAAGCTCAGGGCGGTTTCGGTCTTGACCGAAAAGGGAATCCCTTCGAGCAGCCGTTCCAGAATCTGCAGCGGCTGCCGCCCGTCGCGAAGCAGATCGGTGGTGGGGGGCAGGGCCCGCAGCCGTTCCTCGAGCAGGGGGATGAGGGATTCGTCGCTCTCCGGCATCGCCTGGACCATGAAGCCGCCTGCCGCGCTCACCTCCGCCTCGCTGCCCAGAGTGACGCCGAGGGCGACGGTGGAGGGGATCTGTTCGGAAGTGGTCAGGTAATAGGCGAGATCCTCGGCGATTTCACTGCTGTAGAGCTGCACCATGCCCCGGTAGGGCTCCTTGAGTCCGAGATCCTTGATGACATGGAGAAATCCGGCCTTTCCCACGGCTCCGGCGACATCGAAGCGCCCCTCTTTGGGGGGCAGGCCGGCCACCGGAACCTTGATCGAGGCGCGCAGATGACCCTGGGCGTCGGTTTCGGCATGCAGCTTCTGCAGCGGGCCGTTGCCCTCGACCATCAGAGCCAGGCGCTGGTCCCCCTTGAGCAGGCTGCCCATCAGGGCGGTACCGGTGATCAGGCGCCCCAGGGCGATCGTGGCGGTGGGGTCGGTCCGATGGCGGCGACAAAGTTCCCCGGCCAGGTCGGTGGTGACCGCGGCCATGGCGCGCAGCGAGCCGTCATTGGTGAGAATGCGGACCAGATGGTCTTTCATCGCTTGAACTCCTTCGGCGTGGATTCTCAAGCCGCAGCGGCCGGCGGACCGGCTTGAGGATTCAGAAAAATTAAGCTATGCTTTGCGACGCATGATGGACGTCCCGGCAGGGCGCATGTTACCGGAACCGGCCCCCGCCTGACAAGAATCTTACCCGGAGGAGACCATGAAAGTCATTCTGCCCGTGGCCGGCAAGGGGACCCGCCTGCGCCCCCATACCCACACCAAGGCCAAATCGCTGGTCCACGTGGCCGGCAAAACGGTCCTCGAGCACATCGTCAGCCGCCTTGAGGTCCTGGGCGCCGATGAGTTTATCTTTATCACCGATGAAAACGGCCAGCAGATCGAGGAGTTCATGACGGCGAAATTCCCCGGCCTGCACTGCACCTACACCGTGCAGAAGGAGCGGCTCGGCCCGGCCCACGCGGTGGCCCTGGCGTCGCCCCGCATCGCCGCCGGCGACGATGTGCTGGTGGTTTTCAACGATACCATTTTCGTCACCGATCTCACCCGCATCCCCCAGCTCTGCAGCGCCTGCGACGGCCTCATCTATTCCAAGGAGGTCGAGGACTACCAGCGCTTCGGGGTCAACGTGGTGCGCGGCGGCTACATTACCGACATGGTCGAAAAGCCCGACACCCCGGTTTCGCGCCTGGCCCAGGTCGGCCTCTATTACCTGAAGGACGGCAAGGGGTTCATGGATTACCTGGAGCAGACCATCGCCGCGGGTGAAACGGTCAAAGGCGAATACTATCTCCCCGCGGTGTTCATGCGCATGATCAACGACGGTCTCAAGTTCCGCGCCCCCGCGATCGATGCCTGGCTCGACTGCGGTAAGCCCGAAACCCTCCTGGAAACCAACCGCTACCTGCTCCGCGGTCGCCACCACGTGCACGGGGAGGTGCTCAATTCGGTCCTCATCGAGCCGGTCCATATCGCCGAAGGGGCCGTGGTGCGGGGCTCCATCCTCGGCCCCAACGTGTCGGTGGCCCCGGGCAGCGTGGTCGAAGAAAGCATCATCAAGGACTCGATCATCAACGCCGACAGCCAGGTGCGGGACATGGTCCTGCAGACCTCGATCCTCGGCGATTCGGTGCATCTGGTCGGAGCGCCACGGCACATGAACATCGGTGATCATTCCCTGATCGAAATGGAAGGTTGAGCGAAGGGCCCGGCCTGGAAAAGCTTAGCGCCCTCTTACCTTCTGTCGCTTCCCGCAGACGCCCACGGCCCGGCAACGCCGGGGGCTTTTTCCGCGGCTGCCGGGCCGGTTGGCCGAGCCGGCAGCCGGCATTTCTTTTCTTGTTC
>NPID01002574.1_pt1 | contig 43992 bp, 37 predicted proteins | sample 8637491 | NCBI WGS metagenome assembly NPID01 (sample SAMN07420843, study PRJNA396082) | bioreactor metagenome | isolation source: sample BA6 brine-fed electro-methanogenic bioreactor BA | place: Japan: Kochi | collected 2016-06-14 | reverse complement strand
CGGTTAGTTTTTCAACAGCCTGTTAGGCTCGACCCGATTGTCAATCCCTTGGATGTCGTAAGTTGTTAACACCGTTTTGTGTCAAGAAGAGGGGGGGAGCGCCGGGAGCCGTTTCGAATGCCGGCAGAGGTTTTGGATTGTTACGTTGGTGACAAATTATCCGGATGTTTACAAGCGAAAAGCCAGGCAACGTCATCGGCGAGATCCGGCCTGCGGCCTGAGCGGGCTAGGGGCCGTGCGCGCCGCGGAAGAGCTACGCGGCCTTACTGAAGTTGATACTTCTGTAGCTTCTTATAGAGCCCCGGTCGGGAGATGCCCAGCAGATTGGCGGCATTAAGCTTGTTTCCTGCCACCTGCTCGAGCGCCTGTTCGATCAACTGCTTTTCGATCTCCTCCATGATTTCCTGCAGCGAGCGCTGCCCCAGCAGGGCCGCCTGCGATTCAATGCCACCCCGCTTCGCCGGGTGACCGGCGGGCAGGTTCAGGGAGTGGACGATGTGCGAAGGCAGGTCGGTCACTCGGATCATTTCGCCGGCAACATGGTTGAAGGCACTCTCGATCGCATTGCGCAATTCCCGAATATTGCCCGGAAAGTCGTAAACGCGGATGGCCTCCCAGGCCGCCGCTTCGAGGCCCTGCACGTTCATGCCGAACTCGGAATTGAAGGTGTCGAGCAGGTGCCGGGTGATGAAAAAGATGTCCTCGGCCCTTTCGCGCAGGGGAGGGATGGCCAGGGCGACGATGTTCAGTCGGTAATAGAGGTCGGCTCGAAACGCCCCTTCGCTGACGAGTTTGGGAAGATTGGCGTTGGTCGCTGCGACAACCCGCATATCGATGCGCTTGGTCGTGTTGCTGCCCAGGGGATTGATCTCTTTTTCCTGAAGAGCCCTCAGCAGCTTGGCCTGCATGGGGAGAGACATGTCGCTGATTTCGTCGAGAAAGATCGTCCCGTTATGGGCCTGTTCGAACTTACCGATCTGTCCGCCCTTGCGGGCGTCGGTAAAGGCTCCTTCGGAATAGCCGAAGAGCTCCGATTCGAGCAGGTGCTCGGGGATGGCGGCGCAATTGACCCGAACGAACGACCCGTACCGGCGACGGCTGGCGGCATGAATGGCATGGGCGAACAGCTCCTTGCCGGTTCCGGTTTCTCCCATAAGCAGTACGTTCGAGCCGCGCTCGGCGATGCGCAGAAGTTTCTCCTTGAGGTCTTTCATGACCTTGCTGTGGCCGATGATATTGTTGGTATCGTAACGGAAATCCTGTTGCCCGGATCTCGGCAGGGGGGTCGGGCGGATTTTGCCTGAAATCGTCCGGAGCTTGTCGGCCAGCAGGGAAACTTCGCGAACGTCCTTGAACAGAATCTTGCCGAATGCGCCGATGGTCTTGCCGTTGCGGAGCAGGGGGTAGCGGCTCACCACCACGTCGCGCCCGCCGAGCAGGTGCGGTTCGCCGATTTCGGCCATGCCCGTCTCCATGACCACCGGCAGGCGGGAGAGGGAAGAGTTGGGATAGGACTTGTGGATGTGCTGACCGATCATGTCTCGCGCCGCAATGCCGAGTATATCGGCAAAGGGCTGGTTGACCAGAGTGACGAACCCCTCCCGGTTCACCATGATGATCCCCTCATGGCTGATGTCGGAAACCGGATCGATGGAGCGGATGATGTCCTGCAGTTCGGGATGATCGCACGAGCCGGAGTCGGCAACGGTCATGGTGAAGGTCCCCCCTGCAGCCGTCTTCTCGGCCGGGGTGAAATCGCAGAGAAAGGCCTGCCCTTCCCACTGGATCGGCTGGGAGCGGAAGCAGAACCCCTTCATCAACAGGGAATTGAGGTGGGCCAACTTGACGACCTGGTCGATTTTCTGGCCCAGGACGTCTTCAGGTTTTTTGTATATCAGTGCCAGGCAGGCATCATTGCTGGCTACGATCTGCAGTTCATGATCCAGCTCGACGACCCAGCATTCATGGGCGCCAGGAGGGCCGTTCAGGTCAAATGGAGCCTTTTCGATCGACCGGGCGAGTTCCATTCGCAATTCCTTTCCGTTTTTTGCTTCGAAAGCTTACTAGAATAATGTTTCCTAATGAGCGGATTTCGAAGGTATTCATTTCTGACGACCTGAGAACTTTTCAATATGATACAATGTTCTATAATTAAATTCAAAACAAAAGTTTTGTATTGTCAAACTTTTTTTCGACTTCACTCCAGAATGAAAAGATTTGCAAAAACAGGGCAATAATACCCATGGTGGATCGATTTGTCTTTACCGACGATAAAAGCGGCTGCCCGAAAAACGGATGGGCAGTGTAAACAAAGGGGCAACTGTCAACGTCCGTGAAACAAATGTCTTTACCGCGCATGTCAAGGAAATAGGCGTAAGGGGTAGTAATTACTGTCAACTACTGTTGACAGAGATTGTTCCCTCAAAAGGTGCAGGGAATCCGTCAGTGCCGCCATGGCGGCGATGGAAGGCTGAAAAATCAACGGGATAGGACCTCATTGCCAAGACTGGGGCGCTGGGTGGCACAGGCATTGCTAAAACGGTGTTATCTTTTTTGATTAAAAATGTGCCGAGGAGAGCCTTCCACAACAAGGAGAAAATGCATGGAAACCACCCCATATCAAGCCCGGAACCCGATCCGTTTCGTCACGGCCACCAGCCTTTACGATGGCCACGACGTTTCCATCAATATCATGCGCCGGCTGCTACAGGCTGCCGGCACCGAGGTGGTTCATCTGGGACACAATCGCTCGGCCGAGGAGATCGTTACCGCAGCGATCCACGAGGATGTTCAGGGCATTGCGGTCAGTTCCTATCAGGGCGGTCACCTGGAATTCTTCAAGTACATCTATGACCTGCTCAGGGAAAGGGGCGGCCCCCACATCAAGATTTTCGGCGGCGGCGGTGGGGTTATTTTGCCCCACGAGATCAATGAGCTTCACTCCTACGGCATCTGCAAGATTTTTTCGCCTGAAGACGGGCGCAAGCTCGGCCTGCAGGGAATGATCAACTTCAAGCTCAAGGAATGCGATTTTCCCACGCCGCGGGACATCGAAAGGGACCTGGCCGACCTGAAAAACAAAAATCCGCGGGCGGTGGCACGAATGATCACCCTTGCCGAAATGGGCGTCAGCGCCGATGACGGAAAGGTTCCGGAGGTCCTGGAAAAGCTCCGTCAGGATTCCCGGGATGTGCCGGTGGTGGGGATTACCGGAACCGGGGGGGCCGGGAAGAGTTCCCTGACCGATGAACTGGTGCGGCGTTTTCTAAGGGATTTCCCGGACAAGCACGTCGCGATTCTTTCCGTCGATCCGACCCGGCAGCGAACCGGTGGCGCCCTGCTTGGCGATCGCATCCGCATGAACGCCATCGATACGCCACGGGTCTTCATGCGTTCGCTGGCCACTCGCAAATCGCGCAGCGAACTCTCTGCCGCCATCCGTGAAGCCCAGGACGTGCTCAGGGCGGCCGGTTTCGACCTGATTATCGTAGAAACCAGCGGCATCGGCCAGGGGGATGCGGGAATCGTCGAGGTCTGCGATATCTCCCTTTACGTCATGACCAGTGAATTCGGCGCCCCAACGCAACTGGAGAAAATCGACATGCTCGATTTCGCCGACCTGGTCGCCCTCAATAAAATGGAAAAAAAGGGGGCCCTGGACGCCCTGCTCAATGTCCGCAAGCAGGTTCGTCGCAACCGCAACCTGTTCGATGCGCCTGACGATCTGATCCCGGTTTACGGCACCATCGCCAGCCAGTTCAACGACCTCGGGACCAATATCCTGTACCGGGAATTGATCCGCCAGATCAACGATAAGACCAAAGCCGGATGGCACAGCACCCTGGAGATCAGGGGACCCGAAAGCCGCCACCACATCATCCCTCCGGAGCATTCGGCGTACCTGGCCGAAATCACCAGAACGGTAAGAAATTACCGCCGGGAAATCGATAAACAGTCCGCTACAGCCCGGGAGCTGTTTCAACTGAAAGGAGCACGGCGGTTGCTCGCCGACCCGGCAGGTCTTGGCGAGGCTCTGGATGCGGCTGTTGCCGAGCGCGAAGCAGCCCTTTCGCCCGAAACCCGAAATCTGCTTGAACAATGGCCCGGTCTGAAGGAGTCGTACCGCCGGCCGGAGATGGTCACCAAGGTCCGGGACCGGGAAATTCGTAACGAACTTTATACCACGACCCTTTCCGGCACCCGGATTCCCAAGGTCTGTCTGCCGGACTATGCCGACTGGGGCGAAATCGTCAAATGGTCGATGAAGGAGAACCTTCCCGGGCGCTTCCCTTTTACCGCCGGGCTGTTCCCCTTCAAGCGCACCAGCGAAGACCCCAAGCGCCAGTTCGCCGGCGAAGGAACTCCGGAACGCACCAATCGACGCTTTCATTACCTGACCAAAAACGATCCGGCCAAGCGGCTTTCGACCGCCTTTGACAGCGTCACCCTCTATGGCGAGGATCCCGATTATCGCCCCGACATTTACGGCAAGATAGGCGAAAGCGGGGTTTCGATCTGCACCCAGGTCGACATGAACAAACTGTTCGCCGGGTTTGACCTCTGCGACCCGATGACCAGCGTCTCGATGACCGTCAACGGCCCGGCGCCGATCCTGCTGGCCATGTTCTTCAATACGGCCATTGAACAGCAGGTCGAACGGTTCCGCCTGGAACACGGGCGGGATCCCGATGCCGAGGAGTCTCACGAGATCCGCGCCTGTACCCTGCAGACGGTTCGCGGCACGGTTCAGGCCGACATCCTCAAGGAGGATCAGGGCCAGAACACCTGCATCTTTTCCACCGAATTTGCGCTGAAGCTGATGGGGGATATTCAGCAGTTTTTCATCGATCAACAGGTTCGCAATTACTATTCGGTTTCCATCAGCGGCTACCATATTGCCGAGGCCGGCGCCAATCCGATTTCCCAGCTCGCCTTCACCCTGGCCAACGGCTTTACCTATGTGGAGTATTACCTGTCGCGGGGGATGCCCATCGACGCCTTTGCGCCGAACCTCTCCTTTTTCTTCAGCAACGGCCTTGACGCCGAGTACACCGTCATCGGCCGGGTGGCCCGGCGGATCTGGTCGGTGGTGCTGAAAAACCGCTACGGTGCCAATGCCCGCAGCCAGATGCTCAAGTACCATATTCAGACCTCGGGGCGCTCGCTCCACGCCCAGGAGATGGACTTCAACGACATCCGTACCACCCTCCAGGCGCTCATGGCCGTCTATGACAACTGCAATTCCCTGCACACCAACGCCTACGACGAAGCGGTTACCACTCCCACCGAAGAGTCGGTGCGCCGAGCCATGGCCATCCAGATGATCATCAACAAGGAACTCGGCCTGGCCCGCAACGAAAACCCCCTGCAGGGGAGCTTCATCGTTGAAGAACTGACCGATTTGGTCGAGGAAGCGGTGCTTGCCGAATTCGACCGGATCAACGAGCGCGGCGGGGTGCTCGGCGCCATGGAAACCCAGTACCAGCGCAGCCGGATTCAGGAAGAATCGATGCTTTACGAGCACCTTAAGCACACCGGCGAACTGCCGATCATCGGCGTCAACACCTTCCTCAATCCCCGCATGGACGAGGAGGGGTACCGCATCCCCGGCGAACTGGCCCGATCGACCGGGGAGGAGAAGCAGCAGCAGATCGCCAACCTGCACGCTTTTCAAGAGGCCAATCGGGAAAGGGCTCCAGAGGCGTTAAGGCGATTGCAGGCGGTCGCCGAACGGGGTGACAACATTTTTGCCGAACTGATGGAAACCGTAAGGTTCGCGTCATTAGGGCAGATCACCAAAGCCCTTTACCAGGTAGGGGGCCAATATCGACGAAACATGTAATTTGATCAATGTGTCCCAAAAAACAGATTTTCTCGGCTACACTGCTCGGAAATACAGGAGCGAGCACTTCCTGCAACGTAACCAGGTTGGGGCAATCGAGCCCAAATTCGTGTTCCCCGGTCAGGAGGCGGTAGGCATCGAAAATGCCTTTGCCGTAATCGATTATGGCGGAATATTGATTACCGAACTGGGTGCAGCTCTGGTTTAACTGGAATTGAAAAAAATGGGGTGGTATCCTGCGCCATTCTGCAGGGGAGGGAAACCATGAAGCAGGAGGGGCACTGGCTGTTCGAAGAGACGGTTATCCGGAATATGAAGTTGCAGAACCGCCTGGTACGTTCCGCGACCGGGGAGGGCATGTGCGATGCCGATGGCCGTCCGTCGACCGCACTGATTTCCATTTACCGTGAGCTGGCCAGAGGCGGGGCGGGATTGATTATTGCCGGCCTTGCCTTTGTTGCCCCAGAGGGAAAGCCGTTGCCGGGGGCCATGGGGATTCATCGTGACGATCTGGGCGCGGATTTTAGGGAACTCACCCGCCTGGTTCATGAGGAGGGCGGAAAAATCTGTCTGCAGATCGGCCATGCCGGCAGTCTGAGTCGGCAGCCTTACAACAGCCCGGCCGCATTGCCCCTTGCCGATATAGAGCGCCTGGTGAACGACTTTGCCGCCGCCGCCGGCCGCGCCAGAAAATGGGGTTTCGACGCCGTCCAGCTTCAAGCCGCACACGGTTACCTGATCAATCAGTTCCTCTCACCCCACACCAATCTTCGTACCGACCGCTACGGAGGAACCCTCGAAAACCGCGGCCGGTTTCTCATGGAGGTCTATGGCAAGGTTCGCAAGGTGGTAGGCAAAGCGTTCCCGGTTCTGGTAAAGCTCAACGGAAGCGATTACCTGGAGGGTGGATTCGGCCTGCCCGATGCACTCAGCGTGGCGAAAACCCTTGACGTTCTTGGGGTCGATGCCATCGAGATAAGCGGCGGAACCCCGGCCTCGGGAGAGCACACCCCGGTTCGCAAAAACATCGACGCCCCGAATAAAGAGGCTTATAACCTGCAGACCGCCAAACTCATCAAAAAAACCGTGAAATGCCCGGTCATCGTTGTTGGCGGCATTCGCAGCCTGTGGAGCGCAAAGACCATTCTGGCCCGCGACCGGATCGATTACCTGGCCCTTTCACGGCCATTTATCTGCGAGCCGGACCTGGCCAACCGCTGGCGGGTTCCCGGCGAGCTTTCCCTTTCCCGCTGCAAGTCCTGCAACAGGTGCATCGAGACGGCACTGCAGGCGGATCTTAAGTGCCGGGGCATAGTCGCAACCTCGGACTGACCCTAACGCCAAGTCACGGATTATCCATTCCGGCGTTTCGAAGAACAGCCTCAAGGTTTCTCGCAAAGGGGTAGGGCGGCCCGGGGAGTTCGGATCGCTTTGCAGGTTGCGAGCTGGTCTATTCCGCCAGAACGAAGTTCCCGTCCTTGACCTGAACAATCACCATCGAGTCGATATCGAGCCCGTTATGATCTTCCGGGGTCAGATTGTAGGTGCCGGAAACTCCGATGTAACCTTTGGTTTGCTCGATGGCGCTGCGCAGCGCTTCGGAATCGGTTCCCGCCTGTTTCATGGCGTTGGCGACAATCAAGATGGCATCCCAGGCATACCCGGAATGGGTATTGATGGGGAACTCCTTGTAGTAACCGTAAACGTCCCGGTACAGATGGACAAATTCCTTGATGACCGATTTCTGCGGGTCGCTGTCCGGAAGAGAGTCGACGACCATCAGCTTGGTGGCCGGCATCCGGTCGCCCTCGGCGGCCTTGCCAGCCAACTCGATGTATTTGGGGTCGGGCAGGCCGTGGCACTGGAATAGCGGCAGGTCGATGCCCAACTGCACCTTGTTTTTTGCAACGATGGCGCCAGCGGGGCCGATGGTCCAGCAGATGAGGGCCTGAGGACCGGCGTTCTTCAGCTTGGTCAGTTGGGCGGTCATGTCAGTATCCTTGGGGCCGAAGGACTCCTGGGCGACGATCTCGATACCGAACTCGGACGCCAGCTGTTCCATCCAGCGGGCGCCGTCCTTGCCGAAACCGTCGGCGGCACTGAGCAGGGCGACCTTGGTCAGCTCCTTTTCCTTCAGATAGGTGAAGAGCCGTTTGACCGCCGTCGAGGAGCGCTGGGGAGACTTGAAGACATACTCATAGGAGCCGAATTTGCCCCCCATGATCACCGGGTCGCCGCCGACGGTCATGAAGGTGGGCATCTTTGCGCGTTCGACGATTTTTTTCACGTTCATGCCGGTGCCGGTCCGGGTGGGGCCGATAATGGCGGCCACCTTGTCCTTGTAGATGAGTTTTTTGGCGATGGAGGCCGCCTTCGCCGGATCCCCTTCGGTATCACCGATGACCAGTTCGATGGGGCGCCCCTTGACCCCTCCTTCTTTGTTGATCTTGTCAACCACCATTTCGGCGACCAGCTTGGTCGGGGTACCGATGAAGCTGGCGGGGCCGGAAAGGTCGAAAAAGGCGCCGATCTTGATCGGCTCTTCGGCCAGGGCCGGGGCGCCCGTCAGCAGAAAAAGTGTGGCCAATGCGGCCAGGATCCTCTTCATACGCTACTACCTCCTTTTTGAAATTATCCATTTACCTCAAAGACGCACTAAACAATCTCGTCCTCGATTCGGGTATCAAAAATCCTCTGGCTTTTCCGCTCCGAGCGGGGCAGGCCTCCGTATTCGATGATTTCCACCTTGGGAGTGACCATCAGCTGTTTCTTGAACTGATGCACCGTTTCGTGAACCATTTCCGGCATCCGGCCGTGATCCACCCCCTGGCCCCTTTCAACCACCAGCTTCATATGATCGCGCCCCGAATCGGTGTCGCGCGAAAGGTGCACCTGAAACTCGGAGCCCAACCCGGGAACCTGCGAGAGAATGGTGTCGACGCTGGAGGGGTAGATATTGACCCCGCGAAACTTAAAGGTGTCATCGGAGCGCCCCTTGATGCGGGAGTGCCGCGGCATGACCGAACCGCAGCTGCAGGGCCCGGGGATGATCCGGGTGATGTCGCGGGTGCGATAGCGGATCAGCGGGGCCGCCTCCTTGCAAAGAGTGGTGACGACCATTTCGCCCCATTCGCCGGGCGCCACCGGCTTGAGCGTTTCAGGGTCGATGATCTCGAGTAAATAGTAGTCGCCCCAGTAATGGATGCAGTCATGATGGGGGCACTCGATCCCCGTCCCCGGCCCGTAGAGCTCGGTAAGGCCGGTGATGTCGAAGAGTTCGGCGCCGCCGAACAGTTCGGAAATTTTTTTGCGCATCGAAACCGAAGATCGCTCCGAGCCGTAGATGATTTTCTTGATGTTGATCTTGTCGGCAATGCCGCGATGGTGGATTTCCTCAGCCATCAGCAGGGCCATGGAGGCGGTGGAGCAGAATACGGTGGACTGGAAGTCGAGCATGAACTGGATCTGCAGGTCGATATTCCCGGGGCCGGCGGGAATGGCGAGGGCGCCCACCTTTTCGCAGCCAAGCTGAAATCCCATGCCGGCGGTCCAGACGCCGTAGCCGACGGCAATCTGCACCCGGTCAAGAGGGGTCACCCCAGCCATGGCGTAGGCCCGGGCGAAAAAGGTGGTCCAGTCGTCCACATCCTTCTGGGTGTAGGCAAGAACTTTACGCTTGCCGGTGGTTCCCGAACTGGCATGAATCCGAGTGATCTGTTCGAAGGGGACGGCCCGCAGCGGAAAAGGGTAGCCGTCACGCAGATCGTCGGCGGTGGTGAAGGGAAGCTTTTCGATATCGGCAAGCGAGCGGATGTCTGCCGGACCGATGCCGGCCTGCTCGAAACGCTCACGGTAAAAACTCGAGCCCTCATAGGCATGGGAAACCGTCCACTGCAGCCCCTTGAGCTGGTGGGACTTCAGTTCATCTGCGGATTGAAAATCGGGAGTAAATGTCGGATTGGACATGGCTGATTTCTCCAGTCTCAGGTTGGTCAGGCCCGAGGCCCCCAGGCGGCTGGAATCCGGATTGTCTCCGGAACCGGCCCCCAGAAAGGCCTTGCGCAGGCCGGGATCGTTGAGAAGGGTTTCGCTTCGACCCGATTCGATGATCTGGCCGTTGGCCATGAGGAAGGCGGTGGCCGAAGCGGTCAGGGCTCGGGCGGCATTCTGCTCGACCAGCAGGATAGTGGTGCCGCTGCGGGAGAGTTGATGGATGATATCGAATATTTCATCGGTCACCAGAGGCGCCAGCCCGAGGCTCGGTTCATCCAGCAGCAGCAGCTTCGGGCGGGCCATCAGAGCGCGGCCCATGGCCACCATCTGCTGTTCGCCGCCGGACATGGTTCCGGTCAGCTGCTGACGGCGCTCTTGGAGGCGGGGAAATCGTTCGAAGACCTCCTCCATGCGCCGTTCGACTTCGATCCTGGCGAGCTTCAAAGGCAGGGTGCCCAAGCGGAGATTCTCAACAACGCTGAGCTCGCCGAACATCTCCCGTCCTTCGGGAGACAGGGCCATGCCCGCCCTGACCATTCTTGCCGGAGGCTGACCGGTCAGGTCCTGGTCCCCGAAGAGTATTTTCCCCTGGCTGGCCTTCACCAATCCCATGATCGCCTTGAGCAGGGTGCTTTTCCCGGCGCCGTTGGCGCCCACCAGGGCAACGGTTTCGCCTTGTTTGACGGTCAGGTCGATGCCGAACAAGGCCTGGGCGGCGCCATAATGAACATGCAGATTTTCGATTCTCAGCATCTGATTAATGAGATGAAAGGGATAGTTTTTTCATGCCGTTGCACTCATGCGGCCCAGGTAGGCGTCGAGAACCAGGGGGTTTCGGCGCACCTCATCAGGGGTTCCCCGGGCAATGCAGCGGCCGCTGTCGAGAACCACGACATGGTCCGATACCCCCATGACCAGATCCATGTCGTGCTCCACCAGCAGCATGGTGTGCCCCTGGGAGCGCAGGCGACGGATCTGGGTCGCGATCTGCGCGGTTTCTTCGGGATTGAGTCCGGCCACCGGTTCATCGAGCAAGACGATACGCGGAGCGGAGACAAAGGCCCGCGCCAGTTCAACCCGTTTCTTGTCGCCATAGGCAAGGATGCTTACCGGCCAGTCGGCCAGTCGGGTCAAGCCGAAGGCATCGAGCGCCTCCATGGTCCTGAGCCGCAAACGCCGCTCCCGGTTGCGGGTGGACGGCAACCGCAACAGCGCCTCGACGAAGGAAGTTCCACCCTGGATGGTCAAGCCGCAGAGCACGTTGTCGAGCACCGACATGCGCGGAAACAGCCGCAGGTTCTGAAACGTGCGGGCAACCCCGAGCCGTGCCACCTGATGGGCCGGCCGGCCGGCGATCTCCTCCCCGGCAAACCGCACCGAACCGCTGGTCGGGGGATTGACGCCGGTAATGGCATTGATCAGGGTCGATTTGCCAGCGCCATTGGGACCGATCAAGGCCGTGACCGATCCGCGCCGCACTTCGAAGGAGACCTGGTCAAGGGCCGGCAGCCCTCCGAAGCGTTTGCTGATGTTATTCAGCTGCAACATGGGATTTCTTCCATCGGGCCAGGCGAATCCGAAGGGCATCGACCAGACCCGAAACCAGTCCCTGGGGAAGGAACATCAGGATCAGCACCAGGATCAGGCCGTGAATGATTTCCCTGTAGGCCTCGAAGACCTCGATGAGCTCGGGCAGCCAGGTGATGATCGCCGCGCCGAACAGGCTGCCCCAGATCGAGCCCATGCCGCCGACCACCACCATGATGACGAAATCGACCGAGGCGAAAATGCCGAAGGTGTCCGGGCTGACGAAGGAAAAGCAATGGGCATAGAGACTGCCGGCCAGCGAGGCAAAGACCGCCGAGAGGATGAAGACCTTGACCTTGGCCCGACGGGTATCGACTCCCAGAGCGCCGGCGGCCACCTCGTCACCGGCCAGGGCGGCCAGCCCCCGCCCCACACCGCTGCGAACCAGGTTCAGGCCGAGGGTCAGGCAGACCAGGGCCATGGCCCAGATCAGGTAGTGCAGTTTAACGTCGGAATCGATCTCCAGGCCCCCCACGGAAAGATAGGGAATGCCGGCATAGCCGCTGGGCCCGCCGGTGACCCGGTCCCACTGAATCAGGATGGTGTAGACGACGATGTTGAAGCCGAGGGTCGCCATCGCCAGGTAGTGGCCGGTCAACCGCAGCGCCGGCAGGCCGACGACCAGGGCGACCAGCGCCACCATCGCGGCGACCAGGAACATGCTCGGCCAGGGCCACCAGCCGACATCGGTGGTCAGGATCGCCGAGCCGTAAGCGCCCAAACCGAAAAAGGCTGCGTTGCCCAGGGAAATCTGCCCGGCATAGCCGATGAACAGATTGAGCCCCAGCACCACGATGGCGTAAATGCCGACCAGGTTGGTCAGGCCGAGGATATAGGGATTGTCCTGAAACAGCGGAAACAGGCCGAGCACCAGCGAGAGGCCGAGGACGGTGATCCCGGTGCGGTGCAGGTAGATGAAATAGACAAGTCTGTCCCGGCCGGTCATGCTTGATCCTCAGGCGTCGAAGCCCTGCTGCAGTCCTGCAAGGTTGGATGCAACGAATTTCGGGTTGGAAAGGGAACGAATGGCCGTTTCGATCGTCGGTCGGCCGCAGAACAGGCCACCCCGGCGCAGGGCATGACCGAGCAGGATCAGGTTGGCCAGAACCGGCGCCCCCATCTCCCGGGCCATCGCCGAGGCGGCGATGGCGGCGAACCCTTCGCCCGGCTCGCCATTGACATACAGTCGGCCGTCGGGCTTCATCAGATCACGGTGAACCTCGAGATTCAGGGGATGGAGAAACAACCCCACATCGGCGCTTCCCCGGAGGATCAGCGGGCTGCGGAAGGCCCCGACCTTGATGGTTGAAATGACGCTGCCGCCGCGCTGGGCCATGCCGTGGGTCTCCGAGGTCAATACTTCCAGGCCGCTGCTTACCGCCGCTTCGGCAATGATGCGGGTCAGAAACAGCACCCCCTGGCCGCCCAGTCCGCTGACGATGATCTGCTGTTTCATTTGTCCCCCTCCTTTCTTTTGCCGATGGCCTTTACCGGGCAGACCGGCTCGCAGACTCCGCATCCGGTGCAGAGATCGGCGACGATCGACGCCTTGCGGGTCGCTTCGTCAAAGGCGAAGGCCGGACATTCGAACTGGTCGATGCACTTGCGGCAGCCGATGCAGGATTCAAGGATTTCGATCTGAAAGCGTTCCTGGTCGATTTTGGCCTGTTTATCCATCAGGCAGGGATGCTTGGAAATGATCACCGCAACCCCTCCGGCTTCGCTGCGGCAATGGGCATCGGCCTCACGCAGCAGGGTTTCGAATCGCCTGGTATCGTAGGGATCGCATTCGCGGAGGAAGTCGACTCCGCAGGCACGCACCAGATCCGGTATCGGCACTTTTTTGGTGGCGGAACCGTCGGCCTTGAGTCCCATGTGCGGAACCGGTTGATGGCCGGTCATGGCGGTGGTGGCGTTGTCGAGGATGACGACGATGATGTTGGCCTGCTGCACCACGGCATTGACCAGGGCGGGGATTCCGGCATGAAAAAAGGTCGAATCGCCGATGGTCACCACAATTGTCGGCACCTCGCCGCCATCCTGGGCATAGGCGTGGTAGAACCCGGCTCCCTGGCTGATGCAAGCGCCCATGCAGTGAACCGTATCGACGGCGCCGAGATTAAGCCCGAGGGTGTAGCAGCCGATGTCGCTGGGGAAAATCCCCCTGGGGAAGCATTTTTTGATGCTGTAGAAAGCGGCACGATGGGGACAGCCGGCGCACAACGAAGGGCGTTTGCCCCGACCTGAAGGCGAGAATTGCGGCTCTACGGTCCGAGGAAGGTCGAGAAAACCGCCCAGGGCCTCGCGGATGACGTCGGGAGTCAGTTCGCCGTGCCCGGGAATGAGCCCGGATGCCCGACCGGCGGCTCCGGCATGGGCCAGCTGCAGCTCGATTACCGAATAGGTTTCCTCTAGGATCAGGACCTGATCGTAATCGCCGCGAAGTTGGTCGATAAACCTGGAATGCAGAGGGTAGGGGAGACGCACCTGGAACAGGTCGATCTTCCCCAGCAGGCCCATTTCATCGAGAAGATCGTGGGTGTTGGCATGGCAGATGCCGGAGGCTACGATGCAGCGACGGCCAAAACTGCCGTTGCCTTCGAGACGCAGGGGCCGGAATTTTTCCTCGCCGGATATCAGGGCCAGCTTGTCGTTGAGCCCGGCGTGCAGGGCCGGCAAAAAGGCCGGGGTGGCCACCCAGCGGGCCGGGTTTTTCTCGAAGCGGGACTGGCGCTTGAGGTCGAGCGCCGATCCCAGAGAAACATTCTGCCGCGAATGGCAGATGCGGGTGGTCGGTCTCAGGATCACCGGTAGTTCGTACTTTTCCGAGAGCTCGAAGGCCTCGATCACCATGCCGCGGGCCTCCGCCGGGCCGGCCGGGTCGAGAACCGGGACCTTGGCCAGATGGGCGAACAGCCTGGTGTCCTGTTCATTCTGCGAGCTGTGCGGGCCGGGATCGTCGGCCACGATAACCACCATGCCGCCCTTGACGCCGAGATAGGCCGAGCGCATGAAGGGATCGGCGGCCACGTTGAGACCGACCTGCTTCATGACCACTGCCGAACGTTTGCCGGCATAACTGGCGGCCAGGGCCACCTCGTAGGCAATCTTCTCGTTGACCGACCATTCGACATGCATCCGGGTCGGGGACTCCTGGAGAAACCGGACCACCGATGAAAGGACCTCGGTAGAAGGGGTTCCCGGATACGCCGAAGCCAGATCGCAGCCGGCTTCGATCAGCCCCCTGCCGATGGCCTCGTTGCCCATGAGTAAGCGAATATCTGGTTTTTCACTCATACGATTAGCTCAATCCTTCCGAAATATTCAGAACGTTTTGGTTGCTTTGCGGAGTCGGCAGGGGTGGGCCTATCTCCCCAAAAGCCCCTTGGGCCGCACGAACAGCACCAGCAACAATACCACGAAAGCGCACACATCCTTATAGGCGCTGCTGATGTAACCGGCCGAGAGCGATTCCAGCAGACCGAGCCCCAGGCCGCCGAGGATGGCCCCGGGAAAAGAGCCGAAACCGCCGAGAATGGCGGCGGCAAACCCCTTAAGACCAAGCAGCACGCCAACGTCGTGGCTAAGGGTCGTAATCGGGGTCACCAGCACGCCGGCCAGACCGCCAAGGGCCCCGGCCAGGCCGAAACTTACCGCCCGGACCCGGCCGATCTTCAGCCCCACCACCGCCGCGGCGTTGGGATTGGACGCTACCGCTCGCATCGCCAGGCCGATGGAGGTCCTGCGAAAAAAAACCACCAGGCCGCTGATCGCCGCCGCGGTGAGAAGCAGAATCCAGAGAGCCTGGGGCATCAGGGTCGCTCCGAGCAGGTGAATCGGACTTTCTCCGGCCAGCGGGGGGACGGCCATGCGGTTCTTGCCCCAGATCAGAACCATGACGCCGCGCAGGATGATCGACAGACCGATGGTCAGGAAGATCAGCACCAGGTGATGATCCGACCGGGAGGGGCGCACTCCCAGGCGTTCGACGGCCATGGCGACCAGGGTCACCCCGGCAATGGAGGTTAAAAGCGCCAGAGGCATGGGCAGCCCGAGGGCGAACAGGGCGCTGAACAACAGCATGCCGCCCAGGGAAACAAAATCGACCTGCACGAAGTTGACGATCCCCATGGTGTTGTGCACCACGCAGAAGCCAAGGGCAATCAGGGCATAGATGGAGCCGCCGGTCAATCCGGAGAAGACAAACTGTAGAAAATCCTGATAAGCGCTCAAGGTGTTTCGCCTTTTTTTTAATCCGGATAGGTTACCGCAGATCGCCACGATTTGCGAACCAATAATTTAGGCGCCCCATATAGATTCGAAGATAACCCGACGATTCCGTCCGCAGCCCGGGTAAAAGGAATAACCCGTCGATTTTATGAGATTTTCCTCGAGAACAAAGGTTTGTTTGACAAACCCGGAAAAAAATAATATTTTCCCTTGACCCCCCAAATATTTTTTGCTAAAAACAGCATCTCTTTTGGGGTGTCGCCAAGCGGTAAGGCACTGGACTCTGACTCCAGCATTCCTAGGTTCGAATCCTAGCACCCCAGCCACGATCAACGGAAGGGCACTTCCGATCAACATATGCGCTCATCGTCTAGCCCGGCCCAGGACACCGGCCTTTCACGCCGGCGACGGGGGTTCGAATCCCCCTGGGCGTACCATTTACTGCTTACCTGAGGGTAGGCATCCAAGGCGGAGCTGAGGCTCCGCCTTTTCCTTTTTTATCTGCCCCCCCCGGTTTGCTCGACCGTTAATCCCGGCTTCAATTCCCGGTTCCGAGTTTTTTCCCGGGTCGATCTGGCCTTTCGCTTACCCACGGAGACCAGTTGCTTTTAAAGGTCCTATCTCCTCTGGATGGTTGACGTTTTCCCGAGAGCGGTGTACAACAACTCCCGGAGAAGCTGCCGCCATGCCCGATAGCCATGCATTCATCTACTCGAGTCGTTTCGACGAATATTCTTACGGAGACGATCACCCTTTCAAGGTGCTGCGTTACCGCCTGACCTACGAACTCATCCGGGAGCTGGGTCTTCTCGATCACCCCTCGATTCGCCAGGTAGAAACCCCTCCGGCCCCCGATGAGGCCCTGTTCAGCTTTCACGATCGTCTCTACATCGAGACCCTCAGGGAATTCAGCAATGATGATACCGCCCGGGCCAACTTCAGATTCGGCCTGGGGGATGTGGAAAATCCGGTTTTCAAGGGCATGTACCAATGGTCGCTGCTGAGCTGCGGGGGCACCATGGAGGCCCTGCGCCAGGTCGTGGACGGCGGCTGCCGCACTGCTTTCAGTATGGCCGGGGGCCATCACCATGCCCACCGGGCGCGCGCATCGGGCTTCAGTTACCTGAATGATGCCGTGGTGGCCATCAATGGCCTGCTCGCTCGCGGGCTGCGGGTTGTTTATGTCGACATTGACGCCCATCACGGCGATGGCGTTCAGGAAGCCTTCTACGAAACGGACCAGGTTCTGACCGTATCCCTGCATGAGACGGGGAAGGACTTTTTCCCCCAGACCGGATTTCGCGGTGAACTGGGACGAGGGAAGGGGTATGGCTACTCGGTCAACGTTCCTTTTTGCCGGCACGCCGACGATCTGATTTTCGAGCAGGCTTTCCGGCGGATGGTCATACCGCTGATCGAGGCTTATCGCCCAGATGTTCTGATTACCCAGATGGGAGTTGACGGCCTGCGCACCGACCCCCTGACCCGGCTGGAATTCACTACCGGGGCGATCGAACTTGCCGCCCGATGCTTTCTTGATACCGGCGTGCCCTGGGTCGCGATTGGGGGAGGAGGGTACGATAAATTCAACGTGGCCCGGGCCTGGACTCTGCTCTGGGCGTCCATGCTCGGCTTACCGGTCTCCGATGATCTGCCTCCCGGTTTTCAACAAATGACCGCTTCGCTGGGTGTTCAGGGAAAAAGACTGCGCGATCGCCCCCATCTGGCTCAGCCCAACGATTTCGCCAGGGCTCAGGAAGACCTGGAGCGAACGCTGGCTTTTCTGGAACGGAAGCTGTTCTCCTTGCATGGGATCAGAGGGCGAGGTTAGCCATGGGGCGACTGGGTACCCCGAAGCTCCTCGACCGCGATGGATTTCCGCTGTTTTCGCTGCGGGAAGTCAATCTGCTGCCCCGGGCTGAAAAGGAATGTATCTACCGGGAACTCCTCCCGGAGCAGATCTTCCAGCGGCTTGCCGTCGATCCCCGGACATTCTGTGGTCGGGACGGCAGGCGGCGGATCTCCTTCATCTGCCCGGAGGGCCTGGGGTTGTTGCGTATCGAGGTCCGCCGCCACCCCGGGGACCGTGACTGCGTTTTTTTTGCCGAAATTGCCGACACCCCTTACCGGCAGATTGAGCTTTCCTTCTGCATCATCAATGATCCAGAGGCGCCGCGATTTTTCATTGACGAGGATCCATCCGGCCGGGATAACTGTTTCGGGACGCTGCGGCGCAATATACCGGAGGAGCTCAAGGCCATGGCCGCAGGCCTCTCGCCAAACCAGGTGCGTCGGGGGCTGCATCTGTTTTCCCCCTTTTTCGATCGACTCGAAAGGTTCGTCGATTCCCTGGGCATTGATACGATCGTAGCCGAGCCGCTGTCGTACAATAACGCTATCCGTTATGAACGGTACGGCTTCGACTATATTGCCGGAAAACAGCTCATGCTGAAGATCAACCGAGAGTTCTCGCCCGGGGGGATTCTCTACCGGCGACTGGATGGCAGCACGCCCTTTCGCCAGGAGGGGATGCAGAAAACGGTACGAGGTCGCAGCTGGGCCATCCATGACGGCATTCTGGAGCAGCCCTGGGATGGGGTGAAAATCTACAAGAATATTGGCATTGACGCTGGAATCGACACTTTCCCTGAGCGGGAGTTCTAAATCCGAGATCCTGCCTTAAGAAATGAGTCCTAAGATTATGAAAATAGAGCTGAAACATTGCCTCGAGTCGAGAGACTATCTGTTCTGGACGCCCGGGCCTGGCCAGACCGTAGAGGTGGGGGCTGAGCGTAAAGAGTTCTCCTTGCCACAAATCCCGCTGCCGATTCATCGGGCCGATCTCCAGGACAGCGAGCCGCCCGCCACCGATGCCGTCGGCAATGGGCTCTACGATTTTCTCCGGCAGTTCCCCGACACCCCCCATGGCCGCCTGTACGCGGAAATTCTCCGGGACGCCTTTCCCCATTATCTGGCAGACCTCGGTGCCCAGATCGTCATGATCGAGCACAAGGAGGTCGATGCGCCTTATGTGCGCAGAAAAATTGCGGCCATGCAGATTCTCGCCCTGCTCGAACCGGACAACCCCGGTCTTCTGGAGAAGCTGGGGGCCGCCTGCTTCGATCTCGGGATGATGTTTGCCGAATTCATCAATTCGCGCACCCTGCTGCTGAAGGCCATGGGATATTTGCAGCGATCCCTGAACCGGCGTCCGGAAAACCCCGCATGCCTCAACTACCTAGGGCAGATCGATTATCTTCTGGGTGATTATCCTTCGGCGGCGCGACGCTGGAACGGGGTCATGCAAATGGTGACGCAGGGCCCGGTGCGGGAAGCTCTCAGGGCCAAAATCGCCAGAATTGAACGGGGCGAGGTGCCAGGGCATCCCCTCCTCGATGACCTGGAGGCAATCGGGGAGGCCATGACCCATTACGGCCGCGGCGAATATCACGAAGCAGCCTCGATCATGGAGATTCTCGAAGAGAAAAACATCGTGACCACCGAGTTCCCTTCCCCGGAAATTTTCCATCTGCTGGGCATGTGCCGCGCCAAAAACAACGACACGGCGGGCGCCTTCGAGGCCTTTGAAAAGGCACTGGCCATCGATCCGAACTATGCCCCCGCCCGGCAGGGTCGGGAAGCCATACTCGAAGGAAGAGACATCTGATCATGAGCGGATGGGGTGTTGGCGATATCCTGTTTATTCTTCTGATCTGCGCGCTGATCTGCGGGCTCTTGCGGCTTGCGAACCGTCGCAAGACGCGGGACGCCGGGAAAAAATCTCCGGCCGCTGAAGCCGAAGTCGATGACCTGGCCCTGCGTTCAATCCTTGCCGAGTCCCGCACGGTAGCCATGGTCGGGGCTTCGTCCAGCCCGACAAGCGCCAGCCATCATGTCATGGAGTATCTTCAGCAGGCCGGCTACACCGTTGTTCCGGTCAACCCTGGAGAGGAAAATATTCTGGGCGCCCGGGCCTACTCGTCTCTGAGCGATATCCCTGAACCGCCGGACATCGTCGACGTTTTTCGCAAGCCCGAACATGTGCCGGAGATTGCCCGTCAGGCCGTGGCCCGAAAGGCCAAGGTCCTATGGCTTCAGGAGGGGGTGGGCATTCCGCAGGGAGCGCGAATCGCCCGGGAGGCAGGACTTACCGTGGTCATGGATCGCTGCATGCTCAAGGAGCATCGTCGTCTCCTGGGGACAGCCGATCCCTAGCAAACCGGCGGTTTCGGTTGTTTTTGCCCACCGCACCTGCTACTATCGGCGCCACATCTGCATTCTTAATATTAATAGATACAAGAGGGAACTTTTTATTTTTTTGATGACCTCTCTGGGCTTGCGCATTTTCCTGGTCCTGGTGACGCTTGGACTGATGACGGGTTCTGCGTCGGCAACGGATTCGGACGGCGCTGTTTTTACCTTCTGGCCGTTGATCGATTATCGGCGCTCCGAAGCCGCTGAATATACCAGCGTCAACGTCCTGGGGCCGATTTTCAAATTCGAAAAAAAGGCCGGCGAAAGCGAGTTCGGCTTTCGCCCTTTTTATTTCCGGGCTACCGACACCAAGGGCGTCACCTACAGCGAATATCTCTATCCGATTGGCGCCCGCAAGGGCCAGCCGGATCAATCCTCCCTGCAGGTAATTCAGCTGTACCAGCATGATTTCGGCCCCGAAGCACATAAACGCGAAAGCGAGTTCTTCCTGTTCCCTTTGGTTTTTTACGGCAATGTCCCGGAAAAGGGGGAATACTTCGCGCTGTTTCCCCTGGGCGGGAAAATCTATGATAAATTCGGGCGGGACCAAATCACCTTCACCCTGTTCCCTCTTTTTGGTCAGACTCAAAAAAAAGGCACGACCATAAACAACATCTTATGGCCCGTTTACGCCCGGATATACGGAGAGGATGAGCGTGGTCTGAAACTCTGGCCACTATGGGGTGCCGCCGAAAAGAAGGGGGTTTACCGCAAGCGGTTTGCCCTCTGGCCCATCTTTTACTCTCAAGAGTTGGCCCTGAACACGGATAACCCCAGGCATCGCCGGGGGGCCTTCCCCTTCTATCTGGCCATGGATTCGCCGAAGGAATCGTCCCGTGCCTGGCTGTGGCCCTTTTTCAGCCACATTGAGAACCGGGAAAAGGGGTTTGAGCAGTGGAACTTTCCCTGGCCCCTGTTTCGGGTTACCCGTGGTGAGCGCCGGGAGGGCGATAGCTATCTGCCCTTTTATGCAGACGAACGGGTCGGCGAGCGCAGGAAGCGGTGGTTTTTATGGCCGATTTACAAAATTGAAGAAATTCATTCCGAAATTATTGACCGTCGCCGCGATCGGATTTTATACTTTCTCTTTTCTAATCTGGAAGAGACGGTCATTGAGGAGGGTACGCCTCGCAAAAAGCGGGTCGCTTTATGGCCGCTTTTTACCTACGAAAGGGTTAAGGGGGTTGCCCATTTTTACACGCTTTCGTTACTCGAACCGTTTTTCCCTGAACGCCCGGGCATCGAACGCAACTGGTCGCCCCTCTGGCGACTGTACCAGCGGAAATGGGACGAGCACGGCAACGAGATATCCTCGTTTCTCTGGAACCTGTACTGGCGGGAAAAACGTGGCGAGGACCTGGCCATGGAGGTCTTTCCCTTTTTTACCTATGAACGAAAGGCTGGCCGCGGAGTCGATTTCAGTCTGTTCAAGGGACTGTTCCACTATCGTCGTGAAGGTGTCGCCAGGGGGATGAAGTTATTTTACCTCCCTTGGGAAGTTCCCCTTGGCGGTGAAACCGGTGGGGGCCCTGGTGCGGGAACCGAGTGATTCCGCGGAAATCCCGGTTTCCGGTCAGAATTTTGACGAGCGGCTGAAGGCTGTCATGCATGTTTGAATTGATTGGGAGAAAAATTCTTGGAACCGCCCAGACAACCGGCGAAATGCTGGCTCTGCTGGTGGAAACCGTGTACTACTTCAAGGAAGCTCCCCGCAACCTGCCGGCGATTTTTCGACAGATGAACGAAATCGGCGTCGGCACTCTGCCCATTGCCGCGCTGATGGCGCTTTTCGTCGGCATGGTACTGGCACTGCAGACCGGCGCCGAACTGGCTCTGTACGGCTCCCAGGAGGCGATTGGCGCCATTGTCGGACTTTCGATGGTCAAGGAGCTCGGCCCGGTCATGACCAGCCTGCTGGTTGCCGGCCGCATCGGTTCGGCCATGGCCGCCGAGGTCGGAGCCATGGAGATTTACGAGGAGATAGACGCCTTGAAAACCCTCGAGATCAATCCGGTACGCTACCTGGCCATGCCTCGATTGCTGGCCGCGATTTTTGCCGTTCCGGCCCTGGTCGTCTTTGCCATGATCATCGGCATTGCCGGCGGGGGACTGGTGAGCGACGTAAACCCGATGATCAATGTCCCTTTCAGCGTCTATTACGACAACATGATTCGCGCTATCGGTTACCAGGAAATTTTCAAGGGGCTGCTGAAGGCTACTGTTTTCGGGGCGATTGTGGCCCATGTCGGCTGCTATGTCGGATTCAAGACTACCGGGGGGGCCAGAGGGATCGGCCAGTCGACCACCCGGGCCGTAGTGCTTTCCTTTCTGTTGATTTTTGTCGCCAACTATTTTCTGACCCGGCTCATGCTCTAGGGAAAGACGACCATGCCAGACTCGCAGGATAAGAACACGACCGACAGATCACGTAACGGAGGCATTCTCAGCAAACTCCTGCACGGGTTTACCGCTTCGATTTTCGAAGGGTGCGACTGTAAGTCGAGTTACGAGGATTCCCGAGGGGTGGGCATCCGGATTGAACACCTCAGCAAGTCATTCAACGGCAACCAGGTCCTCAAGGATATCAGTCTGGAAATCGCTCCGGGCGAAACCTTTTCGATCATCGGCCCTTCGGGCACCGGCAAAAGTGTTCTGCTCAAGCACATTGTCAAGCTCGAAAAGCCCGACAGCGGAAGGATCTTGATTGACGGCACCGACATCTATGATACCAGCAGCGACCGCCCTCGGGATTACCGATACAGCATGGTGTTTCAGTCGTCAGCGCTGTTCAATTCCCTGACGGTCGGCGAAAACGTCGGTCTCTGGCTGCGCGAAAAACGGGTCTGCATCGAATCCCGCATCCGCCGAATCATCCGCGAGAAACTGAGGCTGGTGGGGCTGGCCGGCAAAGAGGACATGATGACCTCGGAACTATCGGGAGGGATGAAAAAGCGCGTCGCCATCGCCCGCTCGTTGGCCATGAATCCGGACCTGATTCTTTACGACGAGCCGACCGCCGAACTTGATCCGGTAACCTCCGACGAACTGGCCCGGGTCATCACCAACCTGAAAAAAAATGTCAACCTGACCTCGATCATCGTCACCCACGATTTGAACTTTGCCCTTTATCTTTCCGACCGGGTGGCCATGATCAATCAGGACGGGATCGTCGAGGTCGGAACCCCGGATCAGATCAAATCAAGCCAGAATCCCGCAGTGCGCCGCTTTATTTACACGACGACCAAGGGGATCAAGGGAGAGCAGTAATATGGGTCTGTCAACCGAGAAGAAAGTTGGGATTTTTTTCCTGCTCGCGATCATGGCCCTGGGGGTGATGATCGAACTGGTAGAAGACTGGCGGCCCTTTGAATCCCAGCTCGATTATCACGCCAAGTTCGCTTCGGCGGTGGGCATCAAGGTCGGCGACCCGGTTCGCATGGCCGGGGTCGAAGTTGGAAAGATCCGCGCCATCGGCATTGATGATCAAAAGGTTCGCATTGATTTCTACGTGGTCGAAGGAACCAGGGTCAGGGAGGATTCAATTGCCGAAATCCGCCAGACCAACCTGCTCGGAGGACAGTTTCTCGGCTTGACCTTCGGCTCCGAAGACAGCCCGGAGCTGCCCTCGAGATCGGCGATCCCATCCCGGGAAAGGGTCAATGTCGATCAACTGATTACCAATCTCGACCGCAACCAGGAAAGGGTTCTTGGTGAGCTTGGCGAGCTGATCAAAGAGAGCCGGGAGCCGTTTGCCGAGGCGATAGCCCTTCTGGAAAACGTCGCTCGCAAAATCGACGAAGGCAAAGGGACATTGGGGCTGATGATTAATGATCCGCGCCTTTATGAAGAAGTCCAGGGAACCGTTGCCGGCCTTCGGACCATTCTTGGCCGGCTCGAAAGGGGAGAAGGATCCCTGGGGCGCCTGCTCCACGACCCCGAGCTGTACGATGACGCCGCGGCCACGGTCGCCAATCTGCGAAAGATTTCCGGGCGGATCAGCGAGGGCCAGGGAACCCTCGGAAAACTTTTCATGGACGACGCCATCTACGACAATGCCTCGGAGACTCTGGCCCAGATCCGTGACATCTCCACCAAAATCAACGAGGGGAACGGAACCCTGGGGTTACTGGTCAATGATGAGGCCCTTTACCAGCAGACCCGGCAGGCTATGGAGCGTATCAACAGTATTGCCGCCAAGATCGACGAAGGGCAGGGGACGGTGGGGCGACTGATCAACGAGGACGATCTGTATCGCGAGGCCAAGACAACCCTTCACAAGGTCGAAAAGACCGTGGACGGCATGACCGATACCGGACCGCTCTCCGCCCTCGGCGTGGTGCTGGGGACGCTTTTCTGATTTCCCGGATGCCCGTCGACCTGGCCGGTGTCGCTAAGGCGAGGATGGCCAGGAGCCGGCCTGACAGGGCCTTCCTAAACGTGGGAATAAAATGTCTTTAAGAGCGCCTGCAAATGCCCGCCTGCTTATCCTTGCCGTTCTCGTTCTGCTTGGTGCCTGCACCGACTTAAGCGGTCTTCGCGCAGACCGGCCGTTGCTGCCGGTTCGCGAATACGAGCAGATGATTGTCGGGCGTCTCGATGCCGATTACGTCGGCAACGAAAACTGCCTCGGCAGATGCCACAAACACGATAAAATTTATCGGGACTTCCAGCTCTCGGTGCACGGCGAGCAGGTCGCAGCGGATAGCGGGTTGCCCCTGGTCAACTGTGAATCCTGTCACGGCCCGGGCAGCCTGGCCATCGAGCACGCCGCCGAAAATGACAAATGCAACTTCGAGACTCTGCTGCAACTGGATAAACTTCCTTCCCAGGCCCAGTCCCTCATCTGCGTCAAGTGCCATTCGGCAGCATCCACCCCCCGTCTCCATAACTGGAATGCCAGCATTCACGCCAGCAGCGACGTCAGTTGCTTCGATTGCCATAAACTTCACCAGGGGCCGGCACAAAAGGTCAGCCGCAAGGAGATGGCCGAACTCTGCTATGGCTGCCATCAGGATATCCGCATGGCTTTCCAGCAGTTTTCTCATCATCCGGTCCCGGAACACAAGATGGCCTGCACCGATTGCCATGACCCCCATGATGCCTCCCAGAATCAAAACCTGACCGGCTTCAACATCAAGGAGATCTGTACCCGGTGCCACATGGAATTTCAGGGGCCGTTCATCTATGAACATGCGGATCTGACCGAGGACTGTACCAACTGTCATGCTCCCCACGGTTCGCCCAATGACCCTCTGCTGAAGGTTTCCCAACCGTTTTTGTGCCTGCAATGTCACGCCGGGCACCAAAGTGGTTTTTTTGCCCCGGCCCTGGCGACCGAAGACTTTAAAGGGGCATTTTATACCCGCTGCACCGACTGCCATTCGGCCATTCACGGCACGGATATCCCTTCGGCCAAGGGCAGGGGGAGTTTCATTGCCCGTTGAGACCAGGTATTCGGGGGACCGTGACCTGCGGCGAACCCGATGCTTTGCCAGGAGAGGGGCGTGAGCATTTCGATAATCCGTGTATTGATCTGGATTCCGGTTTGGGTCGGGGCCTTGATCCTGTCGCCGGTGTTAGCCGTTGAAACGACCTTGAGCGACCAGCGCATTCTGGAAGCCACCACCGGCGTCGGATACCGTTTCGTCAGTACCGGTAAAAAACCCGGTCGCGCCGCCGAATACAGCCTCTTGCGATCCAGCGTTACGGCCGATCTCGACATCAAGGCCTTGTTTCCGAATCATCGACTGCGTCTGGAAGGGTTTTATGTCAACGAATCCGATTTCCTTCTGGCGGCAGACGTGGACTACCGCGGCCTGGTCCGGCTCAATGCCGATCTTGAAAGCCTGTATCACAACCTGGATCATTTTCCGTTCAGTCCGCCCCGCCGGCCGGATGCTTTCAAGCCGGCCGCTCCCGAGGTGCCCTGGGTTCGATTTTCCGACCGGGAGCCCGACGCGGATTACGCGGTCGAAGTCGAGCAGGACCGGGTTGCTCTCAAACTCAGACTCCCCGATTTTCCCGCCCATCTCAACCTTGGCTACTGGCGTCTCGAACGCTCCGGTCACCGGCAGTTGACCTATCTTGAAGAAGGGGATGCCACCGGCAGCGGTTCATGCAATCAATGCCATGTGCAGAGCCGAAGCGAAAAGGTCGATCAGGTTATCGAGGAGGTAACTGTTGGCCTTGATGCCCATCTGGGTTATGTGGATCTGGGTATTGAACAACTGGTTCGCGAGTTCCGCGACCGCGAGGCCCCTCCCATTGATGCCTTCGGCGAGCTGTCCAACGCGGTGAGTGGAAAAACCTTTCGCAGCGCAGGCTCCTATCAGCATAACGACAGTCCCGACTCCAGACTCATCTCGACCACGGTCAAGGCCCATACCTCGCTTTCCGGCGGGCTGACCGGCGCCGCCGGCTTTACCATCGGAAAGCGGGAAAACACATCTGACCTGAACGATGTACAGGGACTCAAATCCGAAACCGATTTTTACAAAACGACCGGCGACCTGACCCTGACCCCTTCGACAAAATGGACGATAAATATCCGTTACCGGATGCTGGATCTCGACAACGAGAACGGCAGCCGGCTTGCCGTCGCGGGATTGGGCGAGAACATCGAGGTTCGCGACAGCATCGACCTGACCCGCGCGGTCTATGGAGCAAGGGTTTCCTTTCGGCCGATCCGCAAGCTCACTCTACAGGGAGACTTCGAACGCAAGGAGATCCGCCGCGGCAACACCGGCGGGCCCCAGCAGGAAGAGTTTGCTCCTGAATTGGTCATCGACCCGGTCTGGGAGCTTCCCTCCCACGAAAATATCAACCGGTTCCGGCTGTCGTTGCTGGCCCGGCCACTGGATCGCTCTTCACTGAAAATCAATGTCTGGTATCAGTTCCTTTCCTCCGATGATCCGGCTTACGCGATCACCCCCCGAAAAGGGCATAGCGGTTTCGCCGGCATCGCCTGGAAGCCCTCTGCCAAATGGGGCACGATGGCCAACCTCCGTTACCAGAACGAGCGGAACGACCGAAACGAGCTGAGACAGTTCGATACGTCGGACCAGTTGTTCACCTTCGATCTTGATCGGCGAGCCGAAAATCTCAGCGCCGCCGCAGGAATCTGGGTGAGTCCTCTGCAAAGTCTGTCCGCGAACCTGCACTACGGGTTTTTCAAATCCCGCATCAGACAGGATTTGCTCTATGGATCCGAACCCCAGGCCTTCAATGTTATCGATGAAGATACGCGTTACCGCCAGCAGGTGCATACCGCCACCTTGTCCGTCAACTGGCGGATTCTAGAGAGCCTGAACGCCTTGGGGGAGGCCAGTTATTCGCGATCCATGGCCTATTTTGACCCCGGGTTTTCCTCTCCGGACATGCTGTTTTTCGGCTTTCCCGATCCCGTTACCGTCGATGGCACCCAGCTGAAAAATCTCAGCCGGCTGGATATCCGGCAGTATGGCCTGCGGACAGGACTGACCTGGACTTTCGCCGAATCCTGGAACGGCTCATTCCGGTATACCCATAACGAGTTCGAGGATATCGCGGACGATTTCTTCGACGGTTCGGTCCAGACCTACATGGTCGGCATCGCCAAGTCCTGGTAATAAAGTTTTTCGAAAGCTTACCGGCGTGGTAGTTGAATTTTATAAAATCTTCAAGGCGTTACTGTTGACAGCTGTGTTTGCGTCATTCATGGCCGTTTCTCAGGCATGGGGACAATCCCAGTTTGTGGCAGCCATCATCACCGGTGACCTGGAACGCTACAGACAAGCCCATGAAACCGCCATCAAGGGGATTCGGGCCGCCGGGTTCACCGATGATGAGGTCAAGGTGTACGTTCAGACTCCCAATCCGGATCCCATTTCCTGGGCCAACAGTATTCGTAAAGCCGTGGGCCTGGGCGCCGACCTGATTCTGACCTACGGAGCACCGCCCACCCTGGCCGCCAAGCATGAAGCTCGGGGGACTCCGATCGTATTCGGGGATGTTTACGACCCCTTTGGACTGGACATCGTCAAAGCGACTCCCCCCCCAGGCGGCAACATTACCGGAATCAGCGGCAAAACCCCCCTGGAAACCCTGGTCAAAATCTACCGCGAGATCCACTCTGGCCAGAGGATGGGGGTACTGTATACCTCGTTTGATCAAGGCTCGGTGCTGCAAATCGAATTGCTTGCCGACCAGGCAAAAAAATACGGATTTTCCCTGGAGCAAATCAATATCAAGCGACCGGAGGAGATTTCTCCGGCCCTCGAGAAACTCGCCGGAAAAGTCGACTCCCTATTTGTTTCGGAAAGTGTAGTGGTCCATCTGGGGCTCGATGAGATCATGGAATTCGCCGACCGGGAAAAAACCCCGCTGGTATCACAGATTCCGGGACTTTGCGACAGGGGCGCGCTGATTACCCTGGAGGCCGATCCAACCGAACAGGGCGAAGCAGTTTCTTCCTACGTCATCAATGTGCTCGCCGGCGCCAGACCAGGCACCCTGCCGGTTCGTTCCCCGCGTAGAGTATCCCTCCTTATTAACCTCAAGGTCGCCAAGGAATTGAACCTGAAGGTTCCCTTTCAGGCTCTGAGCCTGGCCACCAGGGTCGTTCAATAGTCCGTTCGGCCCACTTCAGGGGTATTCGAGGACAAGTCCGGTAACTCCGAGACGATATGCCCCTTTCGGGTCAGTGCAGCAGGTAAAGCACGACGGTAAGGGAAATCGCGCTAAGCAGCGTCGTGACGAAGATAGCGCCGGCCACCAGGTCTGGGCGTGTTCCAAAACGCAGGGAATACAGGAGGGGAAGGATGGCCGCAGGGGTGCTGGTCTGAAGAATCGCCACCTTTTGAGGCAGGCCGGAAATCCCCACCAGACCGGTTATCCACCAGGCAATCAAAGGCGCCAAAACCAGCCGGACGAAGGTGGCCAGGGACAGAAAACCCGGCAGGAGTTTGAGCCTGGTCCTGGCCAGCTGCATGCCGAGCAGAATCAGCATGATCGGGATGAGAGCCTGGCCCAGCAACTCAATGGGCCGCAGTAAAAAAGCCGGGAAGGAAATCTGCAGCCCCTTAAAGGCGAAAGCCAGGACCACCGAGTGAAACAGAGGGATTTTGAAGGTATTGGTTATCGCCTTGCCGAGCGATGCGCCAGTACCCTGGGCCAGGACAATCGCCAGGGTGCTCAGAGGGATGTTGAACAGGACGAAGATCAGGATCGACGCTTCCAGTCCCGGTTCACCAAAGGCGAAATATGCCAGGGGAAGACCGAAATTTCCCGAGTTCATCATGACCGTGGTCAGTGACAGGGCGCTTCGGGTCTCCCGGTCCATTCTCAGAGCCCTGCCCAGCGCCACGGACACCAGAAGCAGTACTGCGGTATAGAGAACCATGAAGAGAAACAACTCCAGGGCCAGTTCGTAACGGATCTCCCGCTTCATCAGGGCCGAAAAAATAAGGGCTGGGGCAAACAGATAAAGGGAACAGTCCGTCAGGGTGCGAAAATCGAGAGAAGTCTTTTTCTCGAGGATAAAGCCTGCCAGAATGATCAGAAAAACCGGCAGAATAATATCAATGAAAAGCATCGCAAACTCCCTTCGCAGGTGACATTGTGGGACACTATCACGGGTCGATCGACGAAGCAACTCAACTGGCTCGCCCCTAACGGCGGGATCTTGCGGGGGCGGTTAAAAATTGATACGGTTTCAGATAGAAATATCTCACCCAGGAAAGGATGTGCCGTGAAAAGAATGATCAGGTCAGCTGGGCAGATATTGTTGATCCTGGCGGCCATCGGAATTCTTGCCGCCTGCCAAAGGGAAGAGACCGCCCAACCCGCAAGGCAGGGGCGAATTACCGCTACCGACGCCTACCAGACCCACTTCGGCAAGGCCCCGACCCCCCTCGAGGGAACCTGTTTCGCCATGGTCGGGTATCTGCCGAAAGAGAACAATCCGTCAAAGGTTGTCCCCTTGCCCCTGTTTCTGTTCAAGGAGCAGGATAGGATGCGGCTGTTGATAGAACGGCTGATCACGGTCGATGAGGGAGCCAGTGCTCGGATCGGAGTCACCAACCCCTTTCCTCCGGGCGCATCTCTCACGTCGCTGAAACAGGAGGGCAATCTGGTACGAATTGAGCTTGCCGATCCGGGGAATCTCCCTTCTGACGAAGTGCAATGGCAGGCGATTCTTAACTCTCTCGGGCACAGCCTGCTGCAGTTTCCCGGAGTTGGCAAGATCCTTGTGACTGTGGGAGGGGCGCCTCTGCACGGTCAGCCGCAAGAGGGGTTCAGCCCTGACCTCAATGCCGTCAGTTCCCCGGGGAAGCCGACCATTATCGGCGTTGTCGGTTCTTGGGAAAAGGCCGGACACGGTCCTGAGGAGGTCTCGGTCTTTTTCGACCGACCGATCGCCATCGAAGAGATTCGTCTTACCGGCCCCGACGGAAACGATATCGAAGGGGAATACTTTCAGTCCATTTTCGATATGGCCGTGGTCGTTCATCCCAAATTTCCGGCCGCGATCAGCGAAGGGATGCTGATCAGGGTCGCCTGGAAGGCCAAGGACCACAAGGGTCGAAGCGGACAGGGGGAGCAGGGGTTTCACTTGGCGCGGCTGGACCATCCCTGAGCGGCGCGCCACGCCATGAACGAGCTCCCATATTCCCGTTGACAAGCACTTTGGAATCCTGATTTAATGCCTTTTTGTCATCACACCTGCCCGCAGGCACCCACCGGTGCGGCGGGCAAAATTCCATTTATCCCGGGAGGATAGAATGAACCCACTTGCCGCAGAACTGAATGACCTGCTTGCCCAGCACAGCCCTCAGGTGCTGGAGATGCTTTCCGATCTTGGGAAAAACCTTTTCTTCCCCAAGGGGATTCTGACCCAGTCGGCTGAGGCCAAGGAAAAGGCGCACAAATTCAACGCCACTATCGGCATCGCCACCGAGAAGGGTGGTCCGATGTACCTGCAGTGCATCCAGGACAAACTTTCAGCCTTTGATCCTAAGGACATCTACCCCTACGCACCGCCTGCCGGCAAGCCTGAACTGCGCAAGCTGTGGCGGGAAAAGATGCTTCGAGAAAACCCCAGCCTGCAGGGCAAGCATTTCGGTAATCCCGTGGTTACCAACGCCCTGACCCACGGCCTGTCGATCGTCGCCGATCTTTTCGTCGATGCCGGCGATCATCTGATTCTTCCCGACATGCTGTGGGGGAACTACAACCTGACTTTTGTCACCCGCTGTAAGGGGATCATCAAAAAATTCCCCACCTTCACCGTTAATGGTGGCTATGATGTCGACGCCTTTAAAGCGGCCCTGAAAAATACCGCCGAAGAAAAAGGCAAGGCGGTTGTACTTCTTAACTTCCCCAACAACCCCAGCGGCTATACCCCCACGGTGGCCGAGGGCGATGCCATCGTCGCCGCCATCAAGGAAGTCGCCGAGGGTGGGTGCAATATCGTCGCAATTACCGACGATGCGTACTTCGGCCTCTTTTACGAAGACTCCATGAAAGAATCCCTGTTCGGCAAGCTGGCCAACCTCCATCCGCGGATTCTCGCGGTTAAACTGGACGGAGCCACCAAGGAGGAATTCGTCTGGGGCTTCCGGACCGGCTTCATCACCTTTGCCGACGGCAACAGCTATGAAAACGAACCGGTCATCACCGCGCTCGAGAAAAAGACCATGGGAATCATCCGGGCCACCATCTCCAACTGCCCCCATCCCAGCCAGACGTTCGTTATCGAGGCTCTCAGATCTCCCCAGTTTTTGGCCCAGAAGGAAGAAAAGTTCCAGGTCATGAAGGGCAGGGCGATCAAGACCAAAGAGGTGCTCGACAGCGGCAAGTATGACAGCGCCTGGGAATACTATCCGTTCAACTCCGGATATTTCATGTGCCTGAAGCTCAAGAACGTCGATGCCGAGAAGCTCCGCGTCCACCTGCTCGACAAGTACGGGGTCGGAGCGATTTCTATCGGCAAGACCGACCTGAGGATAGCCTTCTCCTGCATCGCCGAGGAAAACATTCAGGAATTGTTCGACCTGATCTACAAAGCGGTTCAGGATCTCGCCTGATCGGCTTGAAGGATCACCGGGGCCCGCCATTGGCGGGCCTCTTTTTTTGATGGCATCTCCAACCATGGAACAGCTCGAATCCCATTTAAAAAGAGCCCGAATCATCCCTCTGCTGACCGGCCTTCTGTCGGTTGATCTCCCATGTTATTTGGTTGGAGGTGCCGTACGCGACCTGCTGGACGGGAGGCTGATCAAGGACTTCGATTTCGCCACTCCCCGCGATCCGACCCGGCTGGCCCAAGCTTTTTCCAGAGCCGTCGGTGGCAGCTGGTTTATGCTCGATGCCGAAAGACGCCAGAGCCGGGTGATCTGGAAGGCCAAGGAAGCCGAATATTGTTATGACTTTGCCCCATTTCGGGGGCTAAACCTGGATGGCGATTTGCGAGGGCGGGACTTTACTGTCAATGCCCTGGCCGTCGGCCTACCCCCGGAGGGTCCGGAGGCAGGAATCCTCGATCCCCTTGGCGGCCGGAAGGACTTGTCCGAACGGGTTCTGCGACCCTGCAGCCGCCATGCCTTCCATGACGATCCGCTGCGGGTTCTAAGAGGGATTCGACTGGCCGTCACCCTGGATTTGAAGCCCGACAGGACCGCAATGGCGGGGATGACGGCCGCGGTTTCGCTGGTGGCGAATTGCGCCGCAGAGCGGATCCGGGATGAAATCGCCGGCATTTTCAATGCCCCAAGGTTTTCTCAGGGCATTGCGCTTATGCAGGGTCTTGGATTTATTGAGCGGTTTTTCGGGTCGGGCAACCCGGATGCTGGAAGGAAAGTCTCGAAACTGGTCATCCGTTTCGTGGAGGGCTTGATCTCGACCTCCTCTGGCTCGGCTCTGGAACCTGTGGTCAAAAAGGATATGGGCGATGGTTTTACCCGAATGGGGCTGCTCAAGTTTGCCGGATTTCTGCGGGGCCTGGCTCCGGTCGAGTTGCAGACTCTTCTCTCCTCGCGCTTGCGGCTAAGTGCCAGAAACATGGCCATTGTGCAAGACCTGATCAAGCTTCCCGAGTGCCGCGGGACGGAACTGCTGCGCCTGCAAACCACCCAGAGGGGCTTGGCCCTCTGGGCTCAGGCTCTTGGGTGCAGTTCCGTCGACAGCCTGCTTTTTCTGCCGGCCATTGCTGCGGATCTCCAAACCCGCCCCGAAGCCGTTTTGAACGCGCTGAAGGCCTGCGGAGAATGTTCCGAAGGGGGGAGGGTTCCCGACCTTGTCAGCGGCACCTGGATCTCGGATAATCTGAAAATCCCCAGCGGGCCTGAGGTTGGCCTGCTCCTTGGCAAACTGCGGAAAGAGGAGATTGCCGGTCGGATCAGGACGCGGGAGGAGGCGCTTGTTTTCCTCTCATCGATGGCCGAAAAAATCATTGACAAGGGCTAGGGGGCTTCATATAATCGGCCTCCGTTGTGCGGGAATAACTCAGTGGTAGAGTGTCAGCTTCCCAAGCTGAAGGTCGCGGGTTCGAATCCCGTTTCCCGCTCCAAAAGTCTTCTAAGCCCTAACTTCCGAAATGGATTAGGGCTTTTATTTTTTGCCGGTCGCCCGTTTCAGGCATGCTTGGCAATCGGCGCAAATAAAGGTACGCTTTACCCAAGAACCTTAACCAACTTTATCAGCCTCATGTCAGACAAGGTTAAAATCGTAAAGACACGTTGCCCGCGATGCCGGACCCGGGTGAACTGGGAGGGCAATCCCTACCGACCGTTCTGTTCGGAAAAATGTCGCCTGATCGATCTGGGGCGATGGGCCGACGAAGAATATCGCATTGCCGGCAAACAGGTCGACACTGAAGAAGAACCCCAGGAATAAACGACGGCGATCCGTCGTCCAGGAGTCATCATGTACCATCTGACCATTCATGCCTATTTTGCCGCAGCCCACAACCTGATCAATTACCAGGGCGACTGTGAAAACCTGCACGGCCATAACTGGAAAGTTGAAGTTACCGTAGGGGCCAGGGAACTGGACCGGGCCGGTCTCGGCATCGATTTCAAGGTTCTCAAACGCGAAACCAAGGAGATCCTCGGAGTTCTCGATCACAAGTATGTCAACGAGGTTCCTCCTTTCAACGAAATCAGTCCATCCTCCGAGAATATCGCCCGGTTTGTGTTCGAAAAACTCGCCGAGCGGCTCAATGACGACAACGTCAGGGTAGAAAAAGTCAATGTCTGGGAATCGGATCATGCCTTTGCCAGCTACACCGCAGACTGAAGCCCAACTAATCGAGGTCTTCTCATCGATTCAGGGAGAAGGCCTGCTGGTCGGTTGCCGCCAGATCTTCGTGCGCATGGCCTTCTGCAACCTTTCCTGCGCCTATTGTGACACGCCCTTTGATCCCATTGCCAGCTGCCGGGTCGAAGATGCTCCCGGTTCAGGAAATTTCCGCAGCGTGCCCAACCCGGTGTCGCTGGAGACTCTTTACAACATCCTTTACCAGTGGCACCGGGAGACTGCCGGTGTGCATCATTCGATTAGCCTGACCGGCGGGGAGCCGCTGGTGCAGGGAGATGCGCTCAAGGAATGGCTGCCGACCCTCAAAGAAATCCTGCCGCTTCACCTTGAAACCAACGGCACGCTCCCTGAGGCGCTGGAACCGTTGATTCCCCATCTTTTTTCCATTGCCATGGATATCAAACTTCCATCCCAGACCGGCTGCCCGATGCCGACGGCCGAGCACCGGGAGTTTCTGCGCCTGGCCAGCCGGAGCCACTGCCAGGTCAAGGCTGTCGTCGGCGAGGAAACTTCCTTTGATGAAGTTCTGGACGCGGCCCGACTGGTCCACCAAGCCGCCCCAGAAGTACCGCTGATTCTGCAGCCGGTGACCATCGACGGGAAGATATCCATTTCCAGCCGCATGCTTCTCGACCTGCAGACCCGTGCCGCCCGAACTCATTCACCGACCAGGGTTATTCCTCAGACCCATCGCTTTATCGGGGTTCTTTAAAGCGGTTTTTTCCCAGGCCGAGGTTGCATGCCTGGCTTCGCTCAGGTATCTTTACCCGGCTCGACTTCAATACCGCAAACCTTCGCATCCCTTCTCAGCAGCGAGGCCATCTGTGTGATCATTCAGGATCTTACCATGCCCGAGTTCGAGGCCGGGCTAAAGAAAACCCGCACCGTGCTGATCCCCTTCGGTTCGACCGAGGAACACGGTTCCCATCTGCCCCTGGATACCGACACCATCCAGGCCGTTGAAGTCGGCCGCAAGCTGGCCCTTCGCCGACCGATCTTCATTGCCCCACCGATCCATTACGGGGTTTGCCGGTCAACGTCCGAGCATCCCGGCACCATATCCATCACCACCGAAACGCTCAAGGCACTGACGCTGGATATCGTCGGATCGTTGAGGGCTCAGGGGCTGAGCAACTTTATCCTGATCAGCGGTCACGCCGGCGGCACCCACACCTCGGCCCTGATCGATGCCGGGGAGGAATTGCTGCGCCGCTATGCGGATATCCGGATTGCCGTTCTGAACGAGTACGTACTGGCCGCCAGCGAGGGGAGGAACATCATCGAAACGGAAGGGGACTCCCATGCCGGGGAAATTGAAACCTCACGGATTCTGCACACCCACCCGCATCTGGTCAAAGGGACCGCCAAGGAGGAGTATCCATCTTTTCCGCCGGGAATTTTGGTGAAAAACAAACGGAAATTCTGGCCGGGGGGAGTCTGGGGCGACCCGACCAAGGCGAGCGCAGAAAAGGGCGCCCGGCTCGAGGTGGTGGTGGTGGCCGCCCTGGACGAGTTGGTCGGCAAACTTGAACGTTGGGAAGAGTAGGGGAGAGGCTCAGGTGATGGGCAACAGGTGATAAGTAACCCGTTGCCAGACAGGATTGTTACCGTTCACTGAGCACTCATCCAGGCTTTTCAATGACTTCGTTCAACTCCTCGAGCAGAGTCTCGACATCGACCTTGTGGACGTCGGCCCCGTGTTCCACCGCTTCGAATTCGGCAATCTGGCATTCCATGCAGTCCAGACCGAATTTTTTAAAGACAGCGATGGTTTCAGGGTATCTGCGAAGCACCTGCTCAATGGTCATGTCCTTGGTTATCATGACTGCCTCCCATCTTCGTAAACGGGTTACTTGCTACCGAATTTTGCTTCAAGCGCCTCCTTGACGGGGGGGGGAACAAAGGAGTCGATGGGACCTTTCAGTGAAGCCACTTCCTTGACGATTGAAGAACTCAGGTATCCGTAAGGAACCGAGGTCATCATGAACAGGGTCTCCACCTTCTCCTGAACGGTATGGTTCATCTGGGCAATCTGGAATTCATATTCGAAATCCGAAACGGCCCGCAATCCTCTTAAAATAACTCCGGCACCTTGCGCCACCACGTAATCGACCAGCAGCCCTTCAAAGGTATCGACCTTGAGACGGGGGTTGTCCCCGACGGTCTCGCGGATCATATCGAGGCGCTCATCGGTCGTGAAAAGCCCTTTTTTTTCTGAATTGCGGGCGACGGCAATAATCAGGTGATCGAAGACCTCGAGGCCCCGGTCGATAATGTCGAGGTGGCCGTAGGTGATAGGATCAAACGAGCCGGGATACACGGCAATATGTTTTTTCATCTCAATGAATTCCCTGGTTCCGGGTACATGAATAGATACACGGCGGTCGCTCCGTAGGTCCGGTGATCGACCTGAACCAGGTCGCCCACCGTATCGCTCACCTCATCCTGCCTGGCGGCTTCGGCGCACACAACCCCGCCAGGTCGCAGCAGCTTCAACTCTGAGATTCTGCCCACCACTTGGTCAACCAGCCCCTGGCCATAGGGGGGGTCGAGAAAAATCAGGTCGAAAACGTTTTCCTTGGCGAGCCGTGGCAGGGCAGCAAGAACTTCCGCCCGCATCAAGGCCGCCCGATCCTCGAACCCGCAATGGCGAAGATTGGAGACAACCACCTTGGCCGACTGGGGACTTTGATCGACCAGCAGAGCGCTTGCCGCCCCCCGGCTGAGAGCCTCAAGTCCCATCGCCCCGCTGCCGGCAAACAGGTCCAGGACCCTCTTCCCTTCCATTGATCCGATACGGCTGAAAAGGATGCTGAACACAGCGCCCCGAACCTTGTCGGGGGTTGGACGGATGGTGCCGCCGGTAAAGGTTGTCAACCGCTTGCCGCGGGCCTGGCCGCTGATGATGCGCACCGGAAAAGTCCTTTTTCGGAAGTTTTGCGTTTGGTAAGGCCAAACTACCGAAAAAGCTAGCATAGAGGGGTAGGGGCGTCAAGGATTAAGCAGTTACGAAGCTTGACAGGTTGAGGCCACAAAGCTTTAATACTTTCATGCATTTCGTCCGGAGATTTTATGGAACGTTCAGACCTTGCACCCTATGCCGCCAAGAGTAGTCAAAGCCGTGGCCGCCGTTTTCCCGAGCCCTTCAAAGACGATCGCCCCGATTTCGAACGGGACCGGGATCGAATCATTCATTGCGCGGCCTTCCGGCGTCTGGAATATAAAACGCAGGTGTTCGTCAATCACGAGGGAGATTACTACCGAACCCGTTTGACCCATTCCCTCGAAGTGGCCCAGATTGCCCGAGGCATCGCGCGGCGCCTGAAATTGAACGAAGACCTCGTGGAGGCCCTGGCTCTGGCTCACGATCTCGGTCACACACCTTTCGGCCATACCGGCGAACATGTTCTGAACCGGCTCATGGCGGCTCATGGCGGCTTCGAGCATAACCGCCAGTCCTTGCGTGTCGTCGAGGTGCTCGAAGAGCGCTACCCTGGTTTTCAAGGGTTGAATCTAACCTGGGAAACCCGCGAAGGAATCATCAAACACTCATCCGATTACGACAGTCCGACCTTTGCCGATGATGAACACTACGATCCGCTGAAGCGCCCCGGACTGGAGGCACAAGTAATCGATCTTGCAGATGAAATTGCCTACAACAACCACGACATCGACGACGGACTTACCGCCGGCTATATCCGTCTCGAAGAGCTCGCCGAGCAACCACTCTGGCAAGAGACCTTCGACCTGGTAGCCCTCAAGTACCCTGGTCTCGACCAGGAGCGCCACATTTACCAAACCATCAGTCACCTGATCGGCATTCTCATCGAGGACCTCGTTTCCGCAACCGCCGCCAACATCCGAACGCTTGGCATTAATACCCTGGAGGATGTCCGCTGCCAGGATCAAAGGCTGGTTTCTTTCAGCGATGCAATCCGGGAAAAGAATAAATCCCTGAAAAAATTCCTTTATCGACATCTGTACCGCCATTTCAAAGTGGAACGGATGCGGATCAAGGCCGAGCGGTTTATCACTCTTTTGTTCGAGAGCTATTCCCATGCCCCTTCACTGCTTCCGCTGGAATATCAGAAAAAGTTCGAGTCTTATGGCAAGGAACGGGTCATCTGCGACTATATCGCCAGCATGACCGACCGTTATGCCATGGATGAATACAAGCGGCTCTTCGAACCCTACGAGCGGGTCTGACTCCTTCCCGGTTTTTTCTTGTCGGCACTGAATTTGCTTCGTTCACCCGGAGAGAACGCCGGTATCCGGCCGGCTTGCACCTCTGCTGGCACCCGATTCCGGCGACATGCCGAATTTGTTTAAATATCATTGACTTATGACATTCGGGCCGGCCGTCAGGGACGTTGATCAGATTGCTGTCCGATCCATCACTATCGGTCGTTCGGCTATTTAGCTGAAGCCATCCGTGAAATTGCCCTTCGCGGTTTAAATTTGCAAAAACATTGCAAAACCCAGCAGGGTTTGTCGGCCAGCGAGGGACATGGGGTGAAATTCGGTGTCGCAGCATCCCGATTTTTGCAAGGTCGCCGGTTAACCATAAAGGTAACCTGCCTGTTTTTCCTTCTGGGCTTCCTCTGGATATTCCTTTCTCACGGCCTCCCCCAGATCATCACCGAAGACCCGGTGCTTCTTTACCGTTGGCAGACCGCCATCGATTTTTCGCTGGTCGCCCTTTCGGCCACCGGCCTGGCGCTGTTGATCCGACGTTTTCTATCCTTGCTCCACGTTCAAGAAAAAGAAATCAAGCTGATGATTGAAGGGGTCTGCTCAGCCACCGGAGAACAGTTTTTCACCTCCCTGACCGAAAATCTTGCGAAAATCACGGGAGCGGGCTACGCCCTCATTGGCGAATTCACTGATGAAAACCGGACCAGGGTCCGCACGGTGGCCATTTTCGGCAATGGCAAAATCCTTGAAAATCTTGAATTTGACCCTCAAGGAACTCCTTGCCAGGAGGTGGTAAAGGGGGGCATACAGACTTTTCCCGACAGGGTCAGGGAGCTGTTCCCATTCGACTCTCTCGCCCATCGGCTCGAAGTTGACAGCTACGCCGGCATCCCCCTTCACGACTCCTCGGGAGTGGTGATCGGTCCGATGGCCATCTTTACCCGGGGACCGTTATCGAACAGGCGCTTTGCCGAATCGATGCTGCAGCTGTTTGCCGTGCGCGCGGCGGCCGAACTGGAGCGCAAGCGGACCGAAAAAACCATTGACTATATGGCTTCCTACGACGCATTGACCGGCCTGCCGAATCGGCGACTTTTCACCGAAATGCTGAATCGGGAGCTGGCCATGGCCGGTCAGCGCAAAGAGCTGGCCGTCGTTATGTTTCTGGACCTCGACCGGTTCAAGAACATCAACGACACCCTCGGGCATGCCATGGGCGATCGTTTCCTTCAGGAAGTGGCCAAAAGGCTCTCCGGATGCATACGGCACGAAGATGTTGTGGCCAGATTCGGCGGTGACGAATTCATGCTTCTGCTCACCGGCATCCGGAACAGGGTCGATGTCGGCAGGGTGGCCTCCAAAATACTCGATTGCCTCAAGCCTTCGTTCACCATCGAAGGAATCGAACTTCACATCGGATCCAGCGTCGGCATTGCCATGTTTCCCGAATTCGGTTCGGATGTGGAAACACTGATGAAAAATGCCGATACGGCTCTGAACCGGGCCAAAGAGCTAGGCCGCAACAACTACCAGTTCTATGCCCCGGAGATGAACGCCAGGACCCTGAGCCAGCTTGGCATGGAAACCGAGCTCCGCAAGGCCCTTGAGCGCAAGGAGTTGGTATTGCATTTTCAGCCCCAATACGACGTCAAGAACCACAGGATAAAGGGCATCGAAGCCTTGGTCCGCTGGCAGCATCCGGAACGAGGCATGGTTGCCCCCGGTGATTTTATCCCGCTCGCCGAAGAAACCGGACTGATCGGGCCCATCGGCAAATGGGTCCTGCATACCGCCTGCGCCCAGAATCGATCCTGGCAAAAAGCTGGACTGGAGCCGGTAAGGGTTGCGGTAAACCTGTCGGCCCGGCAGTTTCAGCACCGGGATTTGCCCGCCATGGTGGCCGAGGTGCTTGAAGAAACGGGTCTGGAGCCCCGGTACCTGGAGCTGGAGATCACCGAAACCATCATCATGAACGATCTGGAAATAACCATCGACCAGCTGATCCGATTGATGAATCTCGGCGTCCGGATCTCCATCGACGATTTCGGCACCGGCTATTCGTCCCTGGCTTATCTGAAAAAGTTTCCGATCCATACTCTGAAAATCGACCGTTCATTCGTCAAGGACATTGGTGCTGATTCGGACGATACCGCCATCGTCAGCGCAGTCATTGCCCTGGCTCACAACCTGAAGTTCGAGGTGGTTGCCGAAGGGGTGGAAACGCCTGATCAGCTATGCTTTCTGCGATCCAAAAATTGCGACACGGTCCAGGGGTTCTTCTTCAGCCGCCCCCTTCCGGCTGAAGAATTGGAACATCTGCTGGTGAAAACCGCTGAAAAACCTCTCCATGAAGAAAGTTCCAGCAACACCGCGGCCTGACTTTCTGCCCTCGCTTCAAGTCGTTTGCAGCCTCACCCCCGGTTTGACTTTCCCTTCTGGCCACCTGCAATTTTTCGGTAGTCATTTGTTTTTTTTCCAATAAGATAAAGAAGATCCCTGCATCTTTCACCCATCGAAAGGTTTATGCATGCCGGCAACCGCGCCGAGATTCCGCCCGTTAAGAGGAAAAGAAGTCGCCTTCAGGGTCACCTTGATCTATCTGGCGGTGGCCTTTGTGTTGGTCCTGCTCATCGAGCAGGTAATCGACGCCACCGGCGCCGACCCGTACACGCTGGTAAGGCTGCACCGGTATCTCGGGTTTGTTTACGTGGGCCTGACCGCCTTGCTGATATATTCTCTGGTCAAACGTTATTTTTCGGCGCTGAACCGGGGCGAACAGGTTCTTCGCGATATCGTCAAAAGCGTTTCCGTCGCGGTAGGCGAGGCGTTCTTTCAGACTCTGGTGGAAAAACTCTCTGTACGGCTCGGAGCCGAGCATGCGTTTATCGGCAAGCTCGATGAAGGCAATCGCCATCGGATAAAGGTCGTCGCAGCCTTTTCCAAAGGCAAACATATCCCCAATTTTGAATACGATCTGCTGGGAACGCCTTGCGCCAATGTCCTGACCGGAAAACCCTGCTGCTTCCTCAAAAATGTCCGGCATCAGTTTCCCAAAGACGATCTGCTTAACGAAATGAAAGTGGAAAGCTATATCGGCACGCCGCTCTATGATTCCGGCGGCCATCCCATGGGGCTGCTGGTGGTCATGGACGGCAAACCGATCCGGTCCCGCCATCTTGCCGAATCCATGTTGCAGATTTTCGCCCTGCGGGCCGCCGCCGAACTGGAACGGCTACGCAATGAAAAGGCCATATTGCGCATGGCTTATTTCGATGCCCTGACCGATCTGCCGAACCAGCGGATGTTCCTCGAGCACCTGTCCAGGGCCATTGAAGAGTCCTCCGAACAGACCGGACAGGTTGCCATTTTGTTTCTGGACCTGGACCGCTTCAAAACCATCGCCCGAACCATCGGCCATACCACCGGTGAGCGCCTGCTTAAAGCCATTGCCGAACGTCTTGCCGGATGTCTTGATCCGGGAGATACCCTGGCCCGCCTGGGCGACGATGAATTCGGCATCATCTTACCCGCCGTGGAAAAACCCGAAAATGCGGCTGAAAAGGCCGAACGGTTGCTCGAAAGCCTGAAGGCGCCGTTTACTTTCGTCGATCATGAGCTCCATATAACCGCCAGTATCGGCATCGCGATCTATCCCCACGACGGAACCAACGTGGAAACCTTGCTGAAAAATGCCGATGCCGCCATGAGCCGGACCAAGGACATGGGCAAGAACAATTATCAATTTTATTTCCCCGAGCTTAACCAGTGGTCCATGCAGACCCTGATTCTCGAAAACAAACTGCATCAGGCCCTGGAGCGGGATGAGTTTCTGCTCCTTTACCAGCCGCAACTCAATTTGCATACCGGGAATCTTGAAGGTATGGAGGCTCTGGTCTGCTGGCGGCACCCGGACCGTGAAGACGTTTCTCCCTCAGACTTTATTCCCCTGGCCGAAGAAACCGGGCTGATTGAACCGATCGGCGAATGGATTCTTCGCACGGCCTGTGAGCAGAGCGTCAGGTGGCAAAAGGCGGGGCTTGCACCGCAGCGGATAGCCGTCAACATTTCCGCCAGGCAGTTCAATCAGCTCAACATTGCTGACCTGGTTGCCAAAGTGCTCAGGGAAACGGGCCTCGAGGCGCGCTGGCTGGCGCTGGAGATCACCGAAAGCACCATCATGCAGGACGTTGAAAAGACCAGAATAACCCTGCAAAAACTCAAGGCCATGGGAGTCACCATCATTGTCGATGATTTCGGGACGGGATATTCCTCGTTGAGCTACCTTAAACAATTCCCCATCCAGACCCTTAAAATCGACCGCTCATTCGTGGTCGACCTGCCGGATGATTCCGACGATCGGGGAATCACCGCGGCCATCATTGCCATGGCCCATACTCTGGGAATGGACGTTGTTGCAGAGGGCGTCGAGAAAGAAGAACAGAGGGACTACCTGGCGGGAAAAGGATGTGACAAAATCCAGGGGTTCCTGTTCAGCCCGCCTTTACGGGCTGAACAGTTTGCTGAAATGCTGGGCGGATTTAAAACCGGCGGCGCTTCAATCGGGTAGGGGATCAGGGAAGATCTATTTTACCAGCGTCGCCGGGGCGGTAAAGCAGAATGGTTTTACCCAGGATCTGGGCGACCTGGGCGTCGGTTCGCTCGGCGAGGATCTCCGCAACCTCGTGGCGATCGAGGTCACATCCTTCCTGTAGTTTCACTTTGATCAGTTCATGAGCGCTCAGCGCCTCTTCCACCGAAGCGATCAGCCGTTCGCTGATCTCACCCTTGCCGATCATCACAACCGGCTTGAGGTGATGGCCCAGCCCCCGTAGATGACGTATCTGTTTTCCTGACAGTTCTGGCATTCTGGTTTGTCCCTCATAAAGCGATTGCACCTGAGGAAAAAGGTTCATCCCCATCGGCGATTTATGGAAAGGCGCAATTATAGGCCCAAAAATAACCTATGCAAAGGGAAAAAACCGCATTGAACCGGTTTCGGCGGCCGCATGAATCGGGCTGTACTGGTCAACGGTCAGTCAAATCCATGGCTGCCTTGATCAGTGAACACCAGAGAAAAATGGCCGGGATGATCTGGGCCGTGAGCACAACGAAGAGCAGGAGCAGAAACAATTTCCCCATCAAACCGTCATCGGGCACCTCTGTCGCGGCAAAATAACCGAAACTGCTTCCGCAGCAAGGACCTTTCATCAGAAAGATTGAGGTGAATATTTTTCTGCCCATAGGTGAGTTCTTTTTTTCTGGGTTTAGAGTTTTGCTCAGCGCCTTTTAAGAAGCACCTAATGTGCCAACCGGGCTCCAGCTTCGCGACTTTGTCTAACCTTTCGGAATTAAAAGAACTATAGAAAGTCTTGTGATTGTTGGCTCCATGCCGGTGTATATAGATTGTATACATTGAAGAAGGGTTTCCCGGTGCCCGCGTATCGTCATGCGTCTTCAACTCACCCAAATGGCTGAAGCTCCGGAAGTGAACAAAAAAAACATACGCTCCATCAGCCTTTTGACAGCAAAGCCCGTTCTTTTCGGACGGTTTGACGATGTTTAATTATGAGTGAGATTTTTCCAGTAGTGTCCGGTTA